>Ga0214543_1004215_pt1 | contig 27439 bp, 7 predicted proteins | sample CNSS2metaG_FD_160094 | JGI IMG/M metagenome (GOLD analysis project Ga0214543, IMG submission 160094) | Root nodule microbial communities from cowpea collected in UCLA plant growth center, Los Angeles, California, USA - CNSS2 | ecosystem: Host-associated > Plants > Roots > Nodule | place: USA... | reverse complement strand
ATATATAAACGAAAGTAAGTCTCTTGGTCGGTTTCTTTCTTAATCAAAACTTGTAATCCTGTGAATTTCATTAATCCTATATCAGAAGTACATTAGAAAGAAAATTGTATTCCTAACTTTTTTCAAGACAAAATAGGTTTTTGTAATTTTGTTAATAAAAAAATTCAAAATAATCATACTTATCTGGATAAAAAAAAAAATAGTTTATACATGGATATGTACTAGTTGTTTATCACTATTAATGTTACTCAAATAAATAGATAATTTGGTTATTATATTTTTAGAAGTAAAGTAAGGTGGTCCAATTTGCACAATAAGTTAAACTCCACATATGTAACAAAGTAAATTATTTATATACAAAAAAATAACTGTTTTGAAATCTGAGCCGATTGACCCAAACAAAGTTATTTTTAATATAAAAGAGTTCAAATATATTAAAAGACATTTAAAATGAGAAAATTTATTATTTTTGTGAAATTTTGACCACTTCTAACCCACAACTCCAGTCATTCTTAAATTAATATATCACATCACTAAAAAAATTATAATAAATAATTAAAGGGTTATTTAAATAATAAATTAGAAGTGAGTTAAAAAAAAAAGGTCAAAATATTTTTTTTTTTCGAAACACATTAACGTTGTCTTTATTTAATTACATGGGACAAGTGAATATTTGAATCTTTGTTCCATGAAATACAAAATTGTATCTCTACTTCACTTGTTGGATATAAATTGATTTTGGTTATTAATACTAGTACATGTTTATGTATAAAAAAATATTTTTTCTTAAATTCTTCCTTTATTTATGTATCAGAAAATAAATTCTGTACTTCTATACCGTAGTCATATACATTAAACATAGTACATGGAAATTCTTAGTTTAATAGTTGAATGTCATAAATATTAGATATGAACAAGAGGATTACCTTGAAAAACGTAAGGGTTTTTACTTAAATTCACTATTAATAATTTTAATGACCTGAAATATAAATTTTATATTATTTATATGATAAATGCTTCATTTCTTAATACAAATTTCTAATTTGAGTTATATCAACCAAAGTCTTAAAAAGTATAAAAAAGAATTTTCCTTACTTTTATTCTTGCCTTTAACGTATTTAAAAAGGTGAACTTTATTATATAACAGAAGTTAACTTTAAAGAAAAAAAAAAGCTTTTTATGCATGAAAAAGTATATCTTAAAAGGAGAAACTTCTTGAATAAAAGTTTTATTTTGTATAATTAAAAAACATTTATATACCAGCATATATCTTATATTTTAAAAGCTTTAAAGTGGACCTTAAAGAATTATGGATTTGTATAAAAAGTTAAGGCATGTGATTGAGTTTTATTTCTACTTTATGGATATGTTTTATTTCAAAGTGTTGTCAATTTTCGTCATGTGTATGATAAGGAGGTTTAGATTTTTTTTTTTTTCATGTATATTTTATTTATTTTTTCATTAATCTAAAATTTACTTCACTTGTTCTTCTTATCTTATCTTGAGTTATTTCTTTTTGTGTTCTTGTTAGTATTGAAAGTCCCAATATATTATTTAAAAAGATAATGATATTTTAACATATTTTTAATTCATCACCAAAATTATTCTTTAATTATTTATTTTAATTTGTTTAGTGATGTGATATGATAATTTAAAAGTGATTGAATAGTGAATTAAAAATGGATAAAAAAAATTAATCAAAATATCATTATACTATCTGAAAAGTTATTGTAAGAGACTTATGTAACACAATGTAAATAAATCTTTAAAAGTAATTAATGTTCAACCATGTCCTAAGATGCATTTTTCTTGTATTCTTAACAATACTTTAGAACAATTTAAACACAACATGCATATCTTACCTTCACTTACTCTTTTTCTATTATCTTAAATTATTTTTTTATGCTTTCATTAGTTTTATAAATCCTTAAAAGGATTAATGCGACATATGATAGGTAAGCTCTTAAAAATAATACTCGATCAAAACATATCATATATTTTTTATTTAAAAAATAATGTCATAAATTACAATAAATAATTAAAGTGAGGTATATATAATAGCAAACAAATTTAATACATCATAGATAATTTTACTGTATGAATTAGGTTAAACACAAGATATTATTAGTTGACACTCAACAAAATTTTCCATTTATTTTATATTTACTATTTTACCATTTGATTTTTTCTTACATCTACTTGACAACTCACTTTAAAAAATAATTTAGTTATTAAAAAAGTATTTTTTTAATTTGTAAAGAGAAAAAAATATTAAAAGATAAAATAATAAATATAAAATAGATGTAAAAATCTGTTGAATGTCAAAATAACAGTATGTGTGGTAGAAAAAATTATAACCTAAATTTATTCGAGTTCTCTTTTTATCAAGCCAAGCCATTGTGTGTTTGAATTGGTCTGAATCAATTTTCGAACACAAAAATAATAATTAGTTGTTTCTCATTTGACATAAATTTTTTATCATTTAATTGATGGAAAATGATTTTTCAATAACTAAATCTTGATCATTTTTTTAACAACTTGACATACTATTTTTTAAGTAGCTTCCATTTTTTTTATTTTCTCAGTTATTTATATTTCAAAAATACTTAAAAAATGATATATCAGATTGTAAAAAAAAATTGTTAAAATTTAGTTGTCAAAATATCATTATTTTTAATTGATCTTATAAACCAAATACACACTAATTATGCATTACAAAATTAATTCTAACAAATTTTACATAAATTTAACACAAAACCAACTACTTAATCTCGAGGCTAAATAATTTTTTTTTTAAGTCTACAAACTAAAGTTGACATTTACTTGTTTGAAGTATGTGTGCAAATTAAGAAAAGATGTTGGCAATGATTTTTGTTTGGTTGTAGATGTTAGGTTCGAAAATGGTAGGAAGGAAGGTAAAAAGAGAAAGAATGAAGGAAAGGAATGGTTATTGTTAACCGTTTGAGAGAGTGAAAAGGCTTTGGCTTAGCCTTTTTCCAAAACGTCACTTCAAACTTTGTTTCTCTCTCCATTTGTCAAATCATTTTTACATTCTCTCACTCACTGCTGTAACTTCTAACTTCTTCTTACCACCAACCATCACTCACATCACACATATTCAACAAATTTTAATCAAACTCAAAATATCACATTTTCTTTATTTCATGATGTTGATGTTCATGTTCTTTTAACTTTGTAAATTTTAGCTTCATTTACTCGCTTTAACTAAATATTTAACTAATACTGTTCTTGTTCTTCTTTGTCAGCTCTGACTCATATAATGGCTACAAACCAAAACTATTAAAGAAAAAAAGTTAGAAACCAAAACAATTCCAAAGGGGTAATTTGTGAGAGAGATTCTTTGGGTAATCATAGACTTTACACTATCTCCGTTATAAATCAGGTTAAATATGTCTTTTTTTCATAAGTTTTAGTAAATTTTAAAATTAGTCTAATTTAATCTTCTATATTTAGAAATATGTGGATTTAGTATTCTTATTAAATTTTGTTATATTTATTTGATATTTTAAACGTATTTTCTGATAATATTTGAGTTAACATTAAAACGAAAATGTGTCAAACAGAGTAAACAATTTAAATACTATCATAAAATGTGTTTGAAACATCATATAAACTTAACAAAATTTGGTTAAAAAAACTAAATTCAAGTATTTTTAAAGATAAATGACTAAATTGGTTAAAATTTGTGAAAATGAACTAATTCTAAATTTCAGTAAAATTTGAGAGATAAAAAAAAATTTAATCCGAAGTTAATTCACGTATTTTTAAAGATGAATAGTTAAATTGCTTAAAAAATTTTAAAAGAAACCAATTTTAAATTTTTGAGGGAAAAAAGATATTTAACCCTTGCAAATTCATTGAAGTTGGAACTTTTATAATTTATCCGAAAGTAATTAAAAGTACAGTGGAATATAATTAGGAAAACATAAATTATTAATTAATGATAGTAAAAGTGACGTTGACGAAGGAAGGGGTGATGAACGAGGGACTTGTGGAGGCTGACTTATGAAAATAAAGAAGCCAAGAAACATAAAATTTTAGTGCTTTAAATTACAATATTCAACATCACTTCTTATTACAACTTATGTGGTATATAGGTACCACATTAGTTTTTCTTATTGCTAAGTAATTAAATAGTTCCTTAAATAATTTGACTTAAACAATATTCATATCCAAAATCAATTTATACATAATCACTAATAAAAAAACTTATATTTTTTACCAATTTTGTTTTGAAATTTTTTTTAAGAAATACTTATAAATTTTGTTATAAAAAAAAATTACAGAAAATTGTTGTCAATTTTTTTTAAAAAATATTTTGTATAAAACACTTTTCACAACAAATTTTGTAGGAAATACTTGTGAATTTTATAATTTTGTAGGAAATAATTACCCACGAAAGAATTATTTGTCAATTAAAATTCTTAGAAAAAATAGCAGGAAAAAAATTTTTCTTACAAATTTTTTTAGCAAACTTGCAAGAAAATTCTCATGTAATATGAGAATTTTTAGTAATGAATATTTCAACTTGGTGTGATTCTCCACTCACTTATATCCATTTAATTTATAATAAATATTTTGTTAAATTTGACAATAAAATGAAGCTCATTTTATAGATGAATTTATTGACAAAATTATGGATGAATTTTAGAAAATACAATTACCAACTAATTTACCAATAGATTTTCAAAAAGTAATTACTAACGAAATTTCAAAAGATTCAAGTGTTAAATATGTTTAGTCTCTCTTTGAAACTTTTGACCAATTTAGTCCTTCATCTTTAGAGATGTGTGAATTTAGTCCTTCATCTTTAGAGATGCGTGAATTTAGTCATTTTAACCAAATTTTGTTAAGTTTATTTAACCTTTCAAACACGTTTTATGATAATATTTGAGTTAACATTGAAGCGAAGATGTGTCAAACAGTATAAACAATTCAAATACTATCATGATTTGTGCTTGAAACGTCAGATAAACTTAACAAATTTTGGTTAAATGACTATTTCATGCATTTCTAAAGATGAATGACTAAATTGGTTAAAAGATTCAAAGAAAGACTAATTACAAATTTCACTTAAATTTTAGGAACCAAAAACATATTTAACCCAGAATTCAATTACCAATTGATTAACCGACATATTAAAATAAATTGTTACCAACAAATTTACAAACAAATTTTACAATGACATGGCCAAAGTTAAAACAAAAACTTTGGTGTCTATTTCATCGATAAAATTTACCAACAAATTTTATCAATAAATTCATTATCGGCAAATATTGCATTGATAATTAAAATCACAAACTTCATCGGTAAAATATTTCGATAAATTATATTTACCAACGAATTTTTTTGTCAATAAAATTCATCACTAAATATTATTTTATGGATATATTTTCTTTATTAGTAAAATTCTATGATAATATGATTTTTTTTTTGAGTTAAAAAAGACACATAAATAGTATAGAAAAAGTAAGAAAAGTGTGAATAATAAAAATAAAAAATTAGTGAATGGTGGCCCTCAAAAGGGATGACAATATTAAAATTTTTTGCATCAAGTATATATATTTTTAGTTGATATTTGTTATATGAGTATGTGAGTTTGAAAATTTAGAGTAAGACGATGGGACTAAACTCATTAGAAATTAGGTATAAGTGAAATGGCAATAATTTTATGAAAGACTAACAAAACTTGTGGCTTAGAGTAGTTCATGTGACCTTGTCAAATCCTATTGTTCCTCACATCCATTATTCATCATTTCAAAGTCAAAACTGGTTGACCCAATCACAAATTCTCCTCCTCAAATCTAAAATCTGGGTGTTTTTGTGAAAGTGATGCTGTCACAAAGTTTATTAGTGGAATCTGATATTAATGAGGGAATTTGGTTAATGGGTCAATGTAAAAAGGTTTTCAGTTGACCATAATAATATTCCACCACTAACATTACATGCACATACCATAATATTTTTGACTTTTTTTTCTCCACCAAACTTTCTTTCTCACTTTCAACCACTTCCCATATGTGGATTTCCCATCGTTTCCCAATAACACAGTACATATCTAATCCTCATCTACCAAATATCTAACATAACATTTTTTTTTTCACTTTCTACATATATGTTGCCAATTTTATATTTTGAAAGGTTAAATATATTTTTTATATTTTAATTTTTAGTGAAAATTAAAATTAATCTTTTTTCAAAACTTTGAAACAACAATTTAGTTTATCAATTCTGTAAATACGTGAATTTAGTTCTTTAAACCAAATGTTTATTAAGCTTATGTGATGTTTCAAACACATTTCATTATAGTATTTTAGTTTGTTTATACTGTCTGACACATGTTCGTTTTAATGTTAACTGAGAAACACGTTTGAAATATCAAATGAATTTAAAAAAAAATTGATTTAAAAGACTAAATTCACACATTTCTAAAATTAAGAAATTAAATTGATTCAAAATTACCAAAAGAAACTAATTCTAATTCTCACTAAAAATTAAGGACAAAAAACATATTTAACCCCATTTGGAACTTATCAATGTATTTCTCTTCTATTTTAGTTTCTAATGACGTCAAATGAATGACATATTTTGTAACGTGAATATTCACCATTAAAATCAAGATACCCCTATTTGTCAAAGGACCAACAACCTTAATGAAGCTAAATAAAATATATATTCAATTACAATACATTTGGGTAAAATATTAGAAATTTATTGTTAAGAACACATGCTGTAAAACCTGAATCAATTTATATAAAGTAATTTTTTTATTTTAATTATACTTTTTTAAAATATAATAGATAAATAAAATAATAATATACAAATAGTAAAAAGTAAAATAAAATAATATTATAATAAAAACACTTTCTTCTCATTTTTTATTTTTTAATTCAAATAATTTTCATTTCCATTCCTTTCTTAGCACTTTTTTTTTCCTTTTTCATTCTATCACTTTCCATCCTTCAATTCAAACAAAACAATAATACTAAAATATTTTTCATCATTAAAAACATATTGTATTTGACTATTCAAATAAATATTGAATTAATAAATATATACTGAACAATTTATATCTAAGTTTTTTTTCTTGTTCATATAGAAAGTAAAGATTTGCTTTATATTTGTATAAAGTTATGATCTGAAATGTTGTGTTTTGTTTATGATTCTCTTCTGTGAGTTAACAAATTGTGATGAAAAAAAGATTGATTAGAAAAGTAATGAGGAAGAAGTAGTGAATGACATTAGTTTGAGGCAGAAAAGACAACGGTTGTTGGAAGTGACGGTGAAGAGTGGAGCATAAATATTGTGTGATTGATGAGCATCCAAATGCATGGAGAGTGAGACAAAGAACGCATATCCACCTGTATTACCAATTTGATTTGTCGATGATGAAGAAGTTAGAAGAGAATGAAGAGAGAAAGATTTTGCATCACTTGAAAAGATGGGGAATTTGACATTAACAAACAACACAAAACTGCCTCAACCTTACTTCACCTTCCTTCAAAAAACAATCATACCTACCTCCATCTCCCTGCATTTTTTCTTCACCTCAACACTCCTCCACAACTCAAACATTAGGTCAAATTTTTCATCACATATTTATATTAGAGATTGAGACTTAAAGTAAGTCAACCTCACTTGTAAGGATTGGCTTCCCACTATTTGAATTAAAAATTAATTAGTTTAACTTGACACATCATTTAATGAGTTAGAAATTTTGTAACCAGATTACATATTTATCTGAAAGAAAAAATAAAGTCGAACTGGTTTGTTACAGTAAAACAGATCAAAATTTATAAGTCATCTTGTTAAAATGGGACTAATGGTTAATTGGTCATTTTTTTAAAATATTTTAATTTTAAAATTTATTTATATATGTATATATAATATTAAAAGCATATTTATTTATATAAATATTTTTTAAATTTTAGTTGATTAATTAACGTTTTTTATTATATAAATTAAAATAATTATTACATCTACATATTAAATTATTTTTATAACTAATAATCGAAACTTAATTTGTAGGTGTTGATAATTTAAATTACAATATAATTGTCTATTTATATCCTTAAAACAATATAATATAACATTAAAAAATAATCTTTTAAGTTATTATGATCTTAATTTTTAATTTAAAAAAAAAAGTAAGCAGACTCGTCTAACCTGTTCTTCTTTTGACCTGTCAATTTGACAGACCGGATTATTTGTCCTATCTTATTTTGAATGGACCAACGGACATTTTGAGTAATAAGTTCACTTTGTCACCTCATTAATCGTTCCTTATAATTCTTAATACCACCTACTACAAATAGAATATTAATTACAAATGAAATGATTCTTTATTTATTTAGAATATATATATATATATATATATATATATATATATATATATATATATTGTGTGGATAAAATAAATAATTTTTAATTTAACTAATTAAATAGTAAAAAGTGAGAATATAATAATATTTAAATTCATAATATTCCTTTTATTATCAGTAAATACTAAATTTTTATACATTAACATTCATTTAGAACGTAATCTCTTTTTCATATGATCAAAGGTTAATTTTTAACCACATAAACAAGAAATAAGATTATTTGTCAATCACATATACTTTGTGTATAAAATGTTATATATATATATATATATATATATATATATATATTTATTTATTTATATATTCTTTTAAAGGATAAAATTCCATTTAAAATTAAGAATGCATGATTTAAATAAAAGTTTAGGAAAGTTAGTCGGAGAGTTGCATAAAATGTTTCCAAAATCGCTCTGAAATACAAAGGTATAGTGGTGCTATTGGTGGTTGGAAGGAGACTATGTTCCCCACCATTCTATTTTTTTCCCTCTCCATTTTTACAGTTAATATTTTCGAAAAGTCTTATTGAGTAATCATTGTATTAATGAACCTCTTCTCTTAACTATTGTAATTAATTAAAATGATTTAACCCTTCATTTTTTTCAGTTTTTCAATTTTATCTAATTTTAAAAAATATTATAAACATTAATAATAAATACACTAAAAAGTATATAACAAGTAAGGATGTCAATGGGTGGATAGGGTACGGGTAGTAATTCTCCGTACCCTACCCGCTAGATAAATATTCGTCTGTATCCGTATCCATATATGTGCGGGTAGCCATATGATACTCATATTCGCCCCATTAACATGCGGATAGAAAAAATATCCGTACCCATTACCTATGAGTACGGATACACGCATGTATGAATTTTTTTTGACATTCCTACTAACGACCGAAGTAAAACAAATATAATTAAATATAATTTATTCACAAATAAAATAATATAAGACTTTAAAATTAATTAAAAAGTATTTTCAAATATATTTTATTTATAAAAAACTGAATTTTATATAAAAATATTATATAAACATATCCAGTCTCTTCATTTATATTTATAAACTACTTTAACCAATAATCAGACAAATCAGTGAACACAACAAAATCCTCAATTAGAAATCAATTTTAAAAATTAAAAATAGTTAGTCACTATAATAATCAATTTAGATATCGATTTATGAAATTAAAAATTATTAGTTATTAAAATAGTCATCATTATAAATAAAAAATTATAATTGGTCACTAATAAATTAGAAACTAATTTTCATTTTGGTTGTATAACCTAGTAGTTAATTTTTAGTGACCAATTTTGTTTACTAATCAAAACAATGGTAGCTGATTTTAAAGATCAATTTAATTACCAATTATAAATTTTTATTCATAATAGTGACTATTTTTGGTAACTAATAATTTAATTTTGTAAATTTATATCTAAAATCATTATTATAGTTTATTAATAATTATTAATTATTAAAATTGGTCACTGTTTATAAGTTTTATTGCAGTGGAAGCATGCAAATCTATTCAAGATTTAATAGATTTCAACTGAGATCAAATCAAGATAAAATTACTTTTATAAATAAAAATATACAAAATAATATTAAAAATGCATAATATCATATTTTTTATTAAATAACAAAGTAAAACATAAATATATAGATTCTTATAATTCAAATGCTTATAAAAGTTTAAATAATTATGTGTACTTAAAATGAAATTTCAATCATATGTATAAATATTTACTAGAATAACAAATTTATGTGTAGAATAAGAAAAATATTAATATTTTGGGTTGATTTTTATTTTTTAAAGAACAATAAAATTGTAGTTTATTATTTATTTTCTTTAAATTATTTTGTAACGGTTTGATATTGTACTAATTCGGTATTGATTTTGTATCGCTTACAGCAATTTGAGGTTTTTGATAAATTTCGTTTAGCTTTCAATTTATTCTTAGTTTTTTAATTTGTAAAACTTTCAGCTTCAGTTAATTTTCTCAAAGATTATGTTTATGTCTGTTGTCGTATTCATATTTTTGTCATTGATAAAATCTAAATTAGGGAGGTGGAATAGTTTTGATAATTCTATTTACTAATATCGGAATAAAAGTATTTTGAAATAAATTGATTAGTAATTTTAATTTAATAAAATTTAGTTAAAGTTAAAGAAAAAATATTAAATAATTATTGTAAAAGGTAAAGCAAAAAAAGTTGGTAAAAATGAAGGGTATGGAAGAATAGGAAAAGGTGTGAATGTGGGTTGGGAAGAGAGAAGGAAAGGAAGGAAAAGACAAGTCAAACGTCAAATCCACGCTCTTCCAAATCATAAGACAGTCAGTGCCACTGGGATGTGCGGTCAATTCAAACCATTTAATTTTATAATTTTTAATTCCTAAATAAATATAATTTCATTTACTCAAAAACATTTATTTACTATTTTTATATCAATTTCATTATCGAATTCAACATTTACTTATCATTTTTACAGAATAATAGGTCAAATTCATTATTCAGATTTCAAATTCTAAATTCATTCTATTAAATTGTTTTACTTCATTATGTGTGATCAAGTTTTCATTCAATCACAATCAGAACTTGCAAAAAATCATTTAATGTTCAATTGAAATATTTTAAGCTAAATTATGTCATTCGTTTTTATTTTCTTAGAAAATTTTTAAATCAGTTTCATTTTTTTATATGTCTCAATTTAATTTTTATTTTAAAATTTGATGAAATTAAATCTTTCTGTTAGTAATAATTTTAAATAGAGTTAATTTTTTTTTTCTTAAATTTAAGTGAAAATTAGAATCGTTCTTTTTTTAAATTTTGATCCAATTTAGTTCCTAAACATAAATTTAGTCTTATTTTTTAAGTTTATTTGACGTTATAAATACATCTGATATAAAATTTATATTCTTTATACCGTTTAACATATCTCACCTTCAATATTCATAAAACATAATTGAAATGTCAAACAAATTTAAAAAAAATAGTAAAAAAAAATTAAATTCAGACATTTTATATTTAATCTATTTAAATAAATGTATAAACATATTTATATAAAAAAATTAAAAAAAATCATAAACCGAGTCACCTTTAATGTTATTATTACAATATTAATAAAAAGAACTTGCATCAAATTTTTTAAAATACAAATCAAATTGAGACACATAAAATAAGAGACTGATTTGAAATTTTTTTTTACAAAAATAGAAATGAATGATATGATTTAACCAACTTTTTATCTATTATATAAGTTTAAAATCATCTGTGGTTTCTTCAAAGTTAATAATATATTAAGGTACCTTTAGCATTAGCAAAAATACTGGAGTTAAAGTTGTTGTACTAAAACAATAATTTTTTATTGTGCTAAGAATAAAATTTATCAATTGTTATATTGAATCAACTATTTATCATTACCTTTTTTAGATTTTAGTTTCTATGGTGATATTCAAACTATAAGGAAGTTGACATATCTTATGTGTCAGATTTGTAGACTATGATTGTTCTTCGGGTGAAAGTTGTTGTTGGAGACCACATTATCATCTCTCACCAATTATTTAATAATTTAAACAAAGTGTTCATACTAGAAGGAAGCTCTTTATACCAATTTACCTTACATTAAAACTAGTGCACCTTTTGATGAAATAGGTACATTTAATAATGTTTAACTTTTGTATGTACACTTGTAAGCAATTAGATCACTCTACTCTTTAAGTATAAAAGTGTATAGTTATAACATCTTAATTTCAATTTATAATAATAGTATAATATTTGTTAGAAATAGACTTTAAGCGTAACTCGACTTTTAACATATTCCTAAGTCGAGGTATATTCATCTCGTGTGGGACTAGAAATTAATGAGTGATCCGTTAGCAATCCGATATCGGGTAGAACTGAATGTCCAACAAAACTCGCTAAGATAAGCTCTAACTTGGCTCTGATACCATGTTAGAAGTGAGCTTTAAGTCTAACTTAACCTCACAAAATCGGCTTATAAGATCAAAATTGCACCCACTTATATATTATGAATTGATCTTATCTCTAGTCAACGTGGAACATCCAACAATATTTGTATCTCCTGAAAATTTTATTACAACCACATTCCGCAATGCAATCATACAAAATATATAAATTTCTTGAAAATCTATCAAGAAAACATGTACAGACCAAACAACGGAGAAACCTATTACATGGACACACCAAACTTATATTTACATAAAGTAAAGTTTAGAAAAAAAAATATGAAAAAATATAATTGGATGTGATGGATATTCCAAAAGATCAAGAGGAGGATTTAAAACATGAACATTATCTAATGTCTTTAAGTATAAACTCCCTTTAAAGATTTATGAAAAGAATTAGATTTACAATACTAAAGAATTCTTGAAAGTTAGAAGAATGTTTGTAAAATATTTAAAATTGTTAGTTTTGAAATTGTGGTTGAAACCATTATATGAATTAATATAAAACTTGTTTAATCAATTATATTTAAGGATAATTGATTATATTGTTTTAGTTTGTAATTGGAAAGTCCACAAGGACGATCTAAATTATTATTTTGAGTGGTAATCCATTACATGGGAGGTTTGTATTATTAGACCCAGAAGTTTGAATAAGATCCTAGATGATAATCTGATCCCTATAATTTATTCAGTGACAACATAGTCTTAATATGCCTTAGAATTTTGATAAAAACAAATAATATTATGTTTTAATATTTAATATTTTTATCTAAGTGTAATAAAAAAATAAGAAATTAGATCATGAAGGAAAAAATAAGTTTAGTCTTTGTACAACCATCAAGTCTTGGAATGTCTACTCTTCATACAACTTCTAGACAGCACTCACAATAAACTCACCACAAGAAAACACACAACTCTAAATGAGATTCTCTTTTGAATTTGTTAAACTATGTAAGGAGTCATTGACAATTGACTCACAAATCCTTGTGCTCCTTAAGGTGAATATGTATCAATTTAAAGAGGTGTTGAAGAATAAATCTCCATTGATAGAACTTGGAAGCTTGCAAAATTTGATCAATAGAAAATAAGACAAGTTGCAAAATATAAAACTAAAAAATAATAAGGAAGAAATGATTCATAATATTAACTATTTTAGTAACTAATAATTTTTTTATTTTATGAATTAGTATTTAAGTTAGTCACTATAATGACTAACAACTTTTGATCACTAAAATTTGTTACTAAAGAAACATTTTTTTAATGATATTACATGTATATGACTTTTTAGAAGCTTGATTTTCACTTTATTTTAATAGGTTTAGAATTGAATTATTCTCAAACTATGATGCACGGATACGATACGTGATAGATACATGATATATGAATATTAAAAAGTAAAAAGTATAGAATAATTCTTAAAGACATAATAAATATATGATTGTTATTGTGTGAATCTAAACTAAAAGCATGTGTACTAAAGTCTTCAACACTAAAAATACAAATTATTGTCATCCCAAAAGTATCACTACAAGAAAACTCTTAAATAATGATCAATTTAAGGAACAAAAAATATGTTACAGACCACTTTAGAGACCAATTTCATAATTAAAGACCAATTATTTTGGTAGTCAAAATCTTGATAGCTGATATTAGTGACCAATTTATAAACTATTTTAGTTATAAATTTAGAGACCAATTATAATTTTTTGAACTATTTTAGTTGCCAATAATGTTTAGTTAATATAGTGACTAATTTTTTTTGTCACTAAAATTCGTCATTGTTCAAATATTTTCTTATAGTCTATTATAATTTTATAAATTAGATACTTCATTGATAAGTATAGATAAAGTATCATAAAGTATCGGACATAGATATGTGTCAGATACTAATACGTGATCCAAATTAAAATATCAATGTATCATGTATGTCTCAAGCTTTTATTTATTTATTTTGTTAATTTATATAATCTATTTATTTATAAAAATATTAAAAATAAAGTAGGCAATTGATAAAGTGGGTTGACTAATTCTATAAATCAAGCTGGACAATTAAAAAAGTATATACAAACTATGAACATTTGTTCCCTAAGACCATGTTTTTAATTTTAATTTTTTTTACACACCTTTGTTCTCGAAGTTAATTTGCAGTTATCTTAGAAGTTTGTGCTTGGTTTTGGTGCGGTAAGATGCATAAGCGTAAATTTGACAACCCTGCATACATATATATACAGTCAATAAGACATCAAATGTTTTTTTTTTTAATTATCAAACTGAAGTAGTAACATTATTTTTAATCACTTAACCAGCATCGATCGTCTTTTTTTTCTTTTTCTATCATTTCATGCTACTTATATCTTTGTCCCTTTAAATTGTTATTTTACATATAAATATATAGTGTTTTTAAATTTTGTGATTATATTATGCTACTAGCTCTCTAAATAATGATTTAAGGAAGGACGTGTATATAAATTATTTTTAATTTTAATTTGAAGTCAAGTGTATGCAACCTGTCTACCCCGTGTACGTATTTCCTTTGATACGTACGTATACGGAAGACGTAATAATACACATTAGTTTTTGTTTATTCATAGTACACATTCATGCACACAAGGAGGTAGCTAGGCATATTATTAGATTAAATAAAAAAAAAAGAATTTAGAATATTTATAGTTAATTTTGGAAATGCTTTTTAAAACCCAGCCGCCCATAACAGCCACCCAAATTGCTCTCTCTCTCTCCAAAAGGGAAATATCTATGAAAAATAGAGACACTCAACACAGCAGCAGAGAATCCCATAAAAACAACATCAACAACAACAACTGGAACAGTAGCATCATCGACCGCAACAAAAACAACACCAACATCAAACAAAACACCCCAACACCCTCACTCTCTTCTCTACTATTTCATCTCAATCACTCCTTCCCCTAACTCCTTTTCTCTCACAACTTCTTTTCATAGCCATAGATCATAGATAGGGACCAACCCTAAACTGTACAACCACTACTCACTCACGCTGCTTACTCATAACACGCTCACACGCGCACAGTACCATCATCGTCACCATCATCATCATCACCATCGCCATGTCCCTCGAAGACTCTCTAAGATCTCTCTCTCTCGACTACCTCAACCTTCTCATCAATGGCCAAGCCTTCAGCGACGTCACTTTCCAAGTCGAGGGTCGTCTCGTTCACGCCCACCGCTGCATCTTGGCCGCGCGCAGCCTCTTCTTCCGCAAATTCTTCTGCGGCCCCGACCCTCCACCGGGTCTCGACCCCGCCGCCGCTTCGCGAGCCGGCGCCGCCTCCGCAGCGCGTCCCCCCGGCGTGATCCCGGTGAACTCCGTCGGCTACGAGGTTTTCTTGCTGCTGCTGCAGTTCCTGTACAGTGGACAAGTCTCCATCGTGCCGCAGAAGCACGAGGCCAGACCCAATTGCGGCGAGCGAGGGTGCTGGCACACGCATTGCACCTCCGCCGTTGATCTCGCCCTCGACACCCTCGCCGCGGCCAGATACTTCGGCGTTGAACAACTTGCATTGCTCACTCAGGTTAATTCATTTCTCTCTCTCTGCTTCTGCGATTTAGGATATGTTTCACCCTAAACACTTCTATAGAGATAAAATAAAGGTTGTTTACCTCAGAAGAAATTTCTGTATAAACATTTTCGAAAATAAAATAAAAAAATAATCTGTAAATTAAAGTTTTTTCTCTCTTATTATTGCTTCTTTCCATAAACATGTTCATGTTTCCTTCTTTAATACCAGTCTTACGTTTTTCTCTTTCTGGGTTTTGGGAATTCGGACAGTTACTGCGTCTGGTCTTTGGAAACTGGGAAGGGGTATTTTTGTTATATTTTATTTGATTTTCCTGCTTTATTTTATTTTATTCACATTCATTTTTGACACCCCCTTTCGATGATTCTACAAGACTGTTACCTTATGATGAATGATTGATGGAGAGAGTGAAATTTTTTGAGTCAGATTTGTGCTTTTTTTTTTATGATCTCATGATGATAGCTTCCCTCTCTGAAATGTGAGTAATTCAGCACCTGCATAGATATCAATTTTTCTTCTGCTTGTTCCTGGGACTGTGTGTTTGTTTATTCGAAGGTTAATTAATTCATTGCATGGTGTTTTCTCTTTGGGTTTTTGTTTGAGGGTCTGAAAATCTTTTGGGAAAGTTAAGGTAAAAACATGGGTTTATGTATGGTTATATTTACGAGTTGATATGTCTTGACACTCTTGATTTCATGTAGCATATTTGAGAGACACTCTTGACCCTTTATGATGCATATAAAATATTTCCCAAATTAAGATAATAAATATACATCAATCTTGTCTTCCACATAGCGAGCACTCCAAATCATTTCCTTTCCTCATTTGGATGAAAAGAGAACAAGCTAATTAAAACAGAAAAGAGTTTGCTGCTCCTACACGACTTTAGTATAATATCTATTATTGGATTTTGTTCTCTTCCCTCCATTTTCTCATTTTGCAGCCAAAGCAGTGTGAAAATTTCCATAACTCTTCACAGAAACCTCACTAACCCACTATTTTTCCTCTGATATAACTGCCATTCATTCAATGCATGGGCATTATAAATAGATCGAGTTAGTTCCTGATGCCTGAAACATTACTTGTTCTAATGCATTTTTTCTTACTTTTAGAACCAAATTACATAATGTTTCAACAAGTTAAAGCTCTAGCTAAATCAAGAGTTTTCGCAAGCAAGGAACTAAACAAAAAATAAATTATATGATTTCCTCATTTTCTTTGACATTCGTTTCTTAGTTTTTCACTGCCAACCATTTTAAGGGCAGATTTAATAATCAGATAAAGTTTTTACTATATATTTTTCATATTGTTATGTCATTAAAGTTAACTTCGAGGATAATTTGTATTATAAAATAAACATTAATTATATGTTTGATTTAGACGGAAGATAAAGGACGAAATAAGTTGAGTAAACAAAAATTGATAGAGAAAATAAAGATTAAAATAAACAATAGAAGGCATCCAGCCATTTAACCTCCTCTTCTTCCTGAGACAAACAACAAAAAGTAATTATTTCTCATATTCCCCACTCTACCAAACATGGGTTAATGTTAGCATAATATATTTTCTGCAATTCTAAATAAACATTTTTAGATTAAAAGATAGCAACAAATATTTAAATTGATTTATTCAGAAGTAGAAATTAACGTATTCACAAAGTTAATGTGTAGAAATGAAATTCTTCACACAATTTCTCTATTTTTTAAACTTGTGCTTATATAAGCTAATTTCAACGGGTAGGGTAGTTCATTTATTTTTATTTTTCTTGTTTCTCTCATCTAAAAATGATTAAAGAAATAAACTTTTGCATTAACATAATAATTGGAGAAGTAGAATTTTTGTTTAAATAATTATTGAGAATAAAATGAGTTAAACTTTTGCATCTGAACTTTGGTATAAAAACTCTTACTTTGAACTCGTTGATGGACAGAAACAACTTGCGAGCATGGTGGAGAAAGCTTCGATCGACGATGTGATGAAAGTGTTGATAGCATCTCGAAAGCAGGAAATGCAGCAGCTGTGGAGCACGTGCTCCCACCTGGTGGCAAAGTCAGGTCTTCCGCCGGAGGTGCTGGCCAAGCACCTCCCAATCGACGTGGTGGCCAAGATCGAGGAGCTCCGCCTCAAATCCTCCCTCGCGCGCCGCTCCATGCTGCCGCTGCGCCACCCGCACCAGCACCCCGACCTGGGCGCCGCCGACATGGAGGACCAGAAAATCCGGCGGATGCGGCGCGCGCTGGACTCCTCCGACGTGGAACTCGTGAAGCTCATGGTGATGGGGGAGGGCCTGAACCTGGACGAGGCGCTGGCGTTGCACTACGCCGTGGAGAGTTGCAGCAGGGAGGTGGTGAAGGCGCTGCTGGAGCTGGGCGCGGCGGACGTTAATTTCCCGGCGGGGCCGGCCGGGAAGACTCCTCTGCACGTGGCGGCGGAGATGGTATCCCCAGAGATGGTGGCGGTGTTGCTGGACCACCACGCTGACCCGAACGTGCGAACCGTGGACGGCGTGACCCCGTTGGACATCCTGAGAACCCTAACCTCGGACTTCCTCTTCAAAGGGGCAGTCCCTGGACTCACCCACATTGAACCCAACAAGCTGAGGCTGTGCTTGGAGCTGGTGCAATCTGCAGCTCTCGTTTTGTCTCGTGAAGAAGGAAACAACAACAACAACAACGTTAACAACAGCAACAACGACAACACTAACAACCCGAACACTTCTGCTTCTGCAACTTCTATCTATCCACCAATGAGTGAAGCGCACAGCAGCAGCAGCAATTTGGACTCGAGACTGGTGTATCTGAACCTCGGCGCCACGCCACAAATAGGTGACGATGATAGCAGCAGCCAGAGGGAAGCCATGAACCGTCATGGCTCGCAAGGTGGTGGATGTGACCCATCAATGTACCATCACTCTCATGACTTCTAGTTCTAGCTCTAGACCACTACTACTACTACCTATTACTGTTATTATTTATATATATAGATATAATATGTTTGAGCTAGAGTAGCTGGTTATATAGCTGTCTGGCTAGTGGGTACCTTGAAATTTCAACTTAAAATGGAAATATAATTGAAGTTAATTTCAACTGCAATGAAGAAGAGACTGTGGACACTGTAGATTGGGTTTTTGTTTTTCTGGGGTTGTCAGTGGAAATAGTTATAGTGTTGAATACTCACCTCACTCACTACACACTGATATCTGATATGGTGGTTTAATTCTGTTTTGGGTCTCTGGCCTATCTTGTGTTTGTCTGTGTTTCTTTTTGTAGGCTTTTCAAATGGTAGCATTGTGAAGTGCGATTTCATGGGAGATATGAGGATAAGCGCGACAAGGAGAATCTAATCACTGTAATTTTATTTTATTTTGCTGTAAAACGAAAGGGTGCATGGAGGAGACGCAGGTCAATCTTTTCAATCCCACTTCACCTGTCAACTCTTTGTTTTTTTTTTTTTTTTTTTCATATACACTGATGATGCTTAGCTAATATCACGGCCAATTCTTTAATTTGGCTTTTCTGATTCCAATTCTTTGTCCCACTTTCTCCTAACCCAAATCATTTACTCCTCTATTTTCTGCTTCAACCTCTCATCATATTTCCTTTTTGTTTATTTTCTAAATTAAGGTTTATCTGCTTATGGAATCAGAGTTAAGAGATTAATCATATGGCAGTGGCATCTTTTCTTCTGATATTTAGGCCTATGGACCAATTCATTTAATTTGTTTTTAGTATATAATTAGTATTGGGATTTATTGTTTTTCTTTTGAGCAAAAGTTGTGGCTGTGGACAAATGGATTGGTTGTCTTGCATGAATGCTACAATGAGTGTGACCACACATGTCAAGTTAAAATATTGGCACTATCTCCTTCCATGTAATCCTCTTTTTGTCCCCTTGCCTTTTGTAGCAGCCTCTTCAGGATAAAATAAACACTTTACAGCTAAAAGCAATTACATTAGTAGTAATATCTTTTATCATTGCTAATCCTTGTCCAACTTCATAATTAGTAGTGGGTCAGGGAACATTCTTGAGTTTACTCCATAATTAATTTCCTGCATGTACATAGATAATAACCTATGCATCCCGGGTTTTTAGTACGTGTTCTTCTGAAAGCTTTTTCAAACCCAAATTATCAGGTAATTAACCCTTGAAAAATTGTGCACCAGATGCATGTCTAAAACTAAACTTACTTTTCTTGTACTTATATATATCGGATCATCTATGAACTTATATGCAACTGTCCAGTAATTCTGCTTATTAGAAAAATATTTTATATACTTGAACAGTTCAACCATCACTTCTGTTACTGCTTCAGTGTATAAACGTGTACGCATCTCCTCGTCATAAATGCTTAGTCCAATTTACTTTGGTAAGGTCATAGAATAATTTTATCAAACATATACTAGTCTTAACTATACATAAACTGTGTCATTATTTATATGTTGCATTTATCATCAGTGTGTCTATTTTTACGTAATGTTGGTGATGATCAGTGGGGGAACTTTGATGAAAACCAGTGTTTATACATGTTTTTTTGAGTTTGATAAAACTCATAGTTTAGAGAGATGAGAGGAAAACAGTATAACTGTACTTGTACAGGGTTTGGCAGAGATCTAGGACAGAAAAGTACATGACTTTAACTAAAACTAGGGCATTAATGGATCACTGATATTAGCAGTTTGGACTGTATAGAAAAAGCAGAGAAGTGACTACTCATTGGTATGCCTGAGATTTTGGTGTAATCATGATTCACCTGCTAGTTGCTTGTGTTTTTTAATGTCAAAAGGTAAATAAATTAATTAACCCTTTTGCATCTTCTAGCATGGAAAACCTTGACATGTATGTATCCACTGAACAAAAAAACATAAGGGTCACTCATATGCTGCTAACGTTTGAATTAAACAATAAGGTTTTCTTTTTGTTCATCCCACCGTACAATCTTTTCCCTATCTGAAATCTCAGTCTTATCTCTTTATTGTGATGGTCAAAACCACCTATCACCACTGTTGTCACATGCTTTTTCATCTGTTAAGGCTTTTGATTGAACCCAATAACTCCAATACCAAATTTCATGTCCTCCAAAGTCAAGTTTGAGATTGGAATATAAGAGTTTCCAGAACAACAGTGACAGAGAACTATGCAGTGAGATGCACACTGTTAATAGGTGGAAGGTTTGGAAGAGAGGAAAGGTACGGAGGTTGTGATTAGGGTGGGAATGGGTGGGTTTGTTTACATGGTAGGGTTATCAGAAATTGGATTATAATTTATGGGATTGAAAAATAGTCTTTAAAATAAAATGTTTGTCAACAATTATAGTGAAAGTAATTTAGTTAATTTGTTATGATAAAATTCAGTTTAATTCTTTTATGTTATTATTATTATTATTATATTATTTTGGTGAAATTTTTTCGAATTATTTTTAAGTTAGATTTAATTTTAAATAATTCAATTTATACATTTTTTTTTTTCATTTTGATTTACTGAAATCATTGTGATAAGGTGGTTCATAAGTGATTCATGGGGAGGGAAGTAGTACTAGATTTAATTCCCATAAGTTATCCTATTCAAATGTTGTAAATTAAAAGAAAATTTGTAGTTTGGAGAAGAGATTTCACCAAAAATGATGAAATAAATGGTTCATATCAATAATATAGTTCAAAAAATATTGAAAATTAAAGCAATACTTTTTTATAAAAATGTGAGGATGTATATTTAAACTTGAGAGAAAACTTATTATATGTTTTAAGTATATATTTAACCAATTTAAATTGATAAAACACTACTAAAAAACTTATATTTTCTGTTTTTTTTTTGAAATTTTTTTAGGAAATACTTATAAATTTTGTTATGAAAAAGAAATTTACAAAAAATTACTGTCATTGTTTTTGTAAAATATTGTGTATAAAACACTTTTAGCAACAAATTTTATAAAAAATACTTACAAATTTTATAATTTTGTATGAAATAATTATTCACGAAGCAATTACTTGCCATTTAAGATTCTTAGAAACAATAACTGAAAAGAAAAATCTTTTTCTTGCAAATTTTTTAAACAAATTTGCAAGAAAAATTTTATGTAATATGATATTTTTAGTAGTCAAATTTAGAGATTGTACTTAAATTTTTTAATTAAAATAAAGTTTTACTTTATAAAAAAGCAAATGAATATTTATTTAAGTCAACATTTATTAAGCTAACACTTATTCAAGTTAACAAACTCAATCATATGAGCTTAGTTTATATTAATGAGAGCTCATGATTTCTCTCTTTTACTTTTTTATATTAATGTCTTTACATTAGACTTTTCTCATAGTTTTTTTTTTATTATTATTTACACAAGATAAAAGCTCTTATATTTAAGAAGGATATTGCTTTTGCCACTAAGAGTTGTTCTTGATCTTCAATGCAACTTTTTTCTCTAGTAAGTAAGTCACATATCAACATGCTTTGCTCATATATTATATTATATTAAGAATGAAGTGTAAATAATTCATAGTATATATGAAACACTTAACACATCTTATAAATTAATTGTAATTTATAAGAAATTTAAAAAACCCAGTGAATTACTGTCTATAGTTTTAGAGTTTATTTCATGTGCGTCAACAATTTGATGCTATATATTAGTTAATTAATGTTCGTTTATTTCATGTCTTTTTTTTTAATTCTGAATATGATCAAATTGAATATACATCAATATTTACATCTAAATTGAATACACATCAACAACATGAATACTTTTTAAATGTAAAGAGTTTTCTACAAGAAAAAAAAATTAGCTTCCAAAATATTTCTATCAACCAAGCTGCCTTGTTATTTGTTGCGACTTGACTGATTCTAACTTTGCAAAACAGGTTAATTTTTTTGAAACAAAAGTTAAAAATTGTAAAAGTAATTTCGATCAAGAAAACTTTTAAATAGTGACTAATTTCAGTGATCAATAATTATTAGTAATTACAATGATTAATTTAAATTTTATTTTACAAAATTAAAAGTTATTGGATACTAAAATAGTCACGATTATGAATAAAAAATTATAATTATTCATTAAAACTAGCTACAATTGTTTTAACTACCAAAGAAAATTGATAACTACAAATTAGTATTTAGGTTTTGACTACAAAAATAAATTAATTTCTAAATTAGTTTATAATTAATTAGTGATCAATTTTGACTATTTTAATAACAAAAAATTTTAATTTTTAATTTTATAAATTAGTATCTAAATCGATCAATATAGTGACTAACTAATTTTGGTTTCTTAAATTAGTTTAAAGATTTTCTTGTCGTGAATTATTTTAATAAATAAATATTTGTAGTGTCTCCTTAACTGATACGATTAGAGTCCATTGAATGTTATGTGATGCTAAAGGTTTTTTTTTTCTTCTAAAAACTGTAAAATTAATTTTAATTTTTTAATAGATAAATGCTTGTGTTAGCTTCAAATTATAGTTGACTTAGTTGATGAGTTCGCTTCATGTTGGGTGCTAATGGAGTTCACTTATATGACACTAAAGTGCCAGAAAAAGATTAATTTTTTAGTATTCACAACCCAACACTAATTTATATTATGAATTTGTGTGTCTTGATGCGAATAAATATGAATTTTAGATAATTTTTTATTTAAAGACTTCAATTTGACTATGAACAATCGCTTCACTTACAATTTTTCTTTCATTGTTTTATATAAATCTCTTTATACTTATTTCCTTCATTCACATTCATAAATTTTGTCATATCTACACTTATTTCTTTCACTTACACACATTTCTTTCATTCACATTCATCTCTTTCATATCCACACATCTCCTTCATCCTCACTTATTCCTTTCATCCACACACCTTTTCTCATTTCCTTCATCTACAATAATTTATTTTTTCTATCTTTTTTTTTTTTTTTTTTTTTTTTTTTTTTGTATTTTATTTTGTTGAATATGGAGATGTTGTATAAGAAACTTGTTTTAAATTGTATTCATTTGCATCGGCCAAATCAATGAAAATTAGATTCATATTAACAATGAATTTTATTTAGCGTATACATTAATGACGCCTAGATCAACGATAAAATACTTTAATTAAAAATTAATTTAAAAACTAGTAACAAATTAGTGTTAACTTATCCGATGCTATTTAGAGTTAGCCTTCAAAAATTGACATTAACCTATTAGTGTCCATGTTTTTAAAATCGTACATGCAACACAAATATGATGCTACTAGTTAATTATAGTTTTGACCATTACTTATTAGTATGCACTTTTGACCAATACTAGATACATATATTTTGTTGCAGTGTTTGTTTCAATAAATAAATTAATTAATTAAAAATAATATTTAATAGTCATGTGATAATACAACTAGAGTGGCAAACCACTAATTATTAGTAAAAGATAAACAACAAACACCCAATTTTTTACACTATTATTGCTAAAATTAGTTTTATTAACCATAATGAAAATACTGGCAAGTGATATATGAATTTAAAGTTTATTTATTCGTGTATAAAAAAGTTTTCAAGATCTGCAAACATAATTTTCTTAATGCATAAAAAAGAGCCAAAAAGATGGGTTATAAATAAAACAGTTACAATAATGCTTGCTATTCAATAATTCCCACTACGATGCATGAACTGCTAGGTTTTTACAATATGTAGCTACTAATGCATGCAATTGTACTGGATATGTTCTGTGTCTTGTCTATTCAGTAGAAAGAAAAAGGAAAAAAAAACATTTAATAATTTTTTAAAACTAAATAATTATTTAACTAGCTTTTCATTACAGAAAAATGATTGTGATTTTTATGCAGAAAAATTATACTTTGACTCTCATTTTTTATTTTCTGATGTGATTTATTGTGGACCATTGATTTTTTTTAAGAAAAAGATAGTGATACATTAATCAATGACCCACACTAAATCACGTCAGAAAATAAATGATGAAAGTCAAATAATGAGAGCCATAGTATCCTTTCATGTATTACTATGTGGGTTGGTGAGCCAACCCACTTAACCTACCAACCTGTGGTAGATTGAGCCGGGTTGCAAAATTTTTGGTTTACCATAAAGTGAGCCAGATTAGGTTTACTCATTTTCAACCCGTATAAATCGGGTTAACTCATTTTGACATGTCTAACTATAGCTATAGATAATAATGAAGTAGACATGGTAGGAAATGACCTAATTACACAACTCTCTTACATAGGCATTTTCCACATCTTTGGTCTGTTATTTACAACTTGTCTTTGGTTGGTCACCCAAAGTAGTAACACTAGTTGAAGCCATATAATCAAAATATCTTACTTTTCTTCTCTCCAAAGCAAAAATATGTGGTTTTCCCACTCTCAAACACCCACCATTTTTAAATTATTCTCCTTAGAAAATGTTTTGTAATTTGAATAGGGCATGATCTATGTAAGTGCAAGTGATGCCATGGTTAGCTTCCACAACGTTAGTGGTGTCCATTATTTATTTTACTTTTCCTTCACAAAGACATGCATGCAAACAATTGTACATACATATATAATGGGATTCTCGACAATACACTATTAAACAAATTGTGTGTTGGTAAATCAAATACGATGTTTAGACATGTAAAACACAAACTCCTGATAAAAAAAAATGTAATTTATGTACACGTACGTAAATTACTGAGATCTACATTTTTTTTTTTTACTTTCTTTATAAAGTGGATTCAATAGTGGTTATAACTAATGTCGATTCCCCAAAGTAAAAAGTATATTTTAGTCATGAATTTTAGAATTAATTAAAAATATTATTTACGTCGATTCAAGTTATGAGCTGTAAAAGATATGTATAAATTAAAAATAACAATTTATACGAAAATAATTAAAAGTATACATAATAAGAAATACCATATTATTGATAAAATTTCGCTGAGGAGTAAAAATTTGTTATTAAAGTAGAATTTATTGATAAATTATAGATTTTAGGATTTTAACTAACAAGAGAAATATCAGTCAATAAAAGTCGTAAGATATACAAAAGTATTAGTGCGTAAATTTCATTGATAAAATAGTGTAAAAAATTTATGCTTTGAGTTTTGAGTATGATGCGATAAAACTCATTGATAAATCGGTAAATCATCGATAATTGTGATTGATAAACGAATTTGAGTAGATTAGTAAATCTATTTTTTTATATAGCAATATGAAATATAATAATGCTCTTTATTTATTAGCAAGAAATAGTTAAAATATATAATTTCTTATCAAGTGCGACCATTGCGAGGTAAAAGTGTGATATTTTTAAGAAACCTAATTTCTACATTTGAAGATTGATCACCAAACTTTTAAAGAATATGACCAATGGGATTCTTGGGCTTTGTCTAAATTCTCTTATTCATGTTTGTACTCATTTTATTTATTTATTTTACTTAAACATTGAAAAATATTCTGCAGACAAATATCTTTCCTTTTCTTTTTAACAATTCAGCGATTAATTATTAAAAATATAAACTCAACTTTCTAAAATTATAATATTATAAGAGCCGCCTTCATTTAAAGGAAGATGATATACCATTTTTGATTAAATTAAACACTCGTAATATTAAAAGATATAATTATTGATTTGTTCTCCGATCTTTTGAGTTAATTTAATTTGATTTCCGAGTATTTGAAAAGTTCAATTTGATTTTTGAATATTTGAAAGGATAATTTGGTATCTTTTTAAAATGGTTCAGGTTAGCATCTTCCATTATATTTTAGTTAATTATTTAATTTGTTACAAAATGACAGTTCTCAACTCTATCAATAGTATTGACCGAAATATAACGGAATGTATTAAATTGATCCACTTAAGAAAAAAAAGATAAGAGTATCAAATTGAATATAAATAATTATAGCTATTAGAAAAGCCAGAAAATGCGTAAGTGATGACAGTGCATGTAATTATTCACATTAGTTGCTCAACATGAGGAACTGAATCTCCCTAACTTCTTTTTCAATGTTAACATAACAGAAAGGTTGAACTTTGTTCTTCGCACCTTCATCTCTTATAGTGCTTATTGTGTTCATTATTTAGTTAGTGATTTTTTTAATAATTAAGCACGTTTGACTCCAACGTTTAAAACATAATAAGCACTTTCAAGACTATACACTTATTTCTTTTGTCTGATTGGAAGTTTAATCAAATATACTCTTTTTGCAAATTTTTCATACATTAAAATTCAATATCTGTTATTATAAAAAAACTTTTTGACATTTTTTTTCTGGAATAGCCATTACTATAAAAATTTGAGGAGACATAAATTACTCCATTAAAAAAAAAAACACACTTCCTTATTTACACATTTTTGTTTTATTTCCTAATCTGACCCTTAAGTGCGATTTATATACGAGACATGTGCATGCATAGAGATGTCATTTAAGCCTTCCATCCAAGGACTGACCCTAACCCCCTTTAAAAATAAACCTTATATTTTTAGCCCAGTTAACAGGGGGCTTTTTTAAAGCCCCAGCCCCTTGAATCCCACATAAAGTGGGTTGGGACAGGGTTACGGTGGGGCCGGCC
>Ga0214543_1004212_pt1 | contig 27450 bp, 18 predicted proteins | sample CNSS2metaG_FD_160094 | JGI IMG/M metagenome (GOLD analysis project Ga0214543, IMG submission 160094) | Root nodule microbial communities from cowpea collected in UCLA plant growth center, Los Angeles, California, USA - CNSS2 | ecosystem: Host-associated > Plants > Roots > Nodule | place: USA... | reverse complement strand
GAGCGTAGAAAAGCCACATACAAGAGGGAAACATATTGCTTCAAAAATAAAAAGGAAAAGATGAACTTACTCAAAAGAAGAAATTGTTCGGTCCAAAATGTTCCTTAACTCTTCAATTTTGTCGTAGCGCAATTTGATTTTGAAAATAATAAGGAATTGATAGTGAAAATTGAGATGAAAATAAAAGGGGAGAAAGAGTTGGAGGCACGGAAGAGAGAAACCAAATAGAACAGTATAAGAAATTATAATAGAAAACAAAACGTGATTTTTAAATTTTAAAATAGATTTTTCAAACTAAATTAATATAAATAAGGTAATAATATATAAATAAAGTAATAATATATAAATAAAGTAGTAATATATAAATATTTTTTTTTTAAATATATAGAAAATAAAATAAAATAAAAATAATTAATATAAATAGAGTAATAATTTTTAAATATTATTTTTTAAATATATAGAAAAAAAAGTGAAACAAAAAACGGTTGGGGGAGCCTTGGCTCCCCCCTGTCCCTTAATAATTCCGCCCCTGATTACAATGCAATTCCAACAACATTTGCACATAAGATTTACATTAAGAGCATCTCCTTCAAGCTTCACAGACCCTATTCTTTCCTATAGCTACATTTCCAACACTTCACTCAATGCCTAGAATGAAGACATGAGGTATTTATTTATAGGAATTTTTGGGCGGCACTCAACCCAACTTTTGGTGCTCAACCACTAGGGTTTCTTCACAAGGTTTCCTTCTCACCTCAGCCCCTTGTCCTAGTCTTTAACACTTCACTTTTCTCTTTTGGAAGGGTTTTCTGCTCAACCTCATGTATTTGTGCTCCAAATTTTCTTGCAAAGAAGGTTTCCTCATAAGGCTCAACTCCATTTGTTGTGCTCAACCAGAAAGTCAAAATATGTTGTTCTATCTTTTTTACTTCCATGGCTGAGCACCATACTTGTTATTTTCTCTTATATTCACTACAAAACAACAAAATATCATTATAATTCATAAAACTCCAATTCTCACTACATCATTATGTATCTTGAGCTAAGCAGGTTTGTTTATACATAAATAGAGCCATTTGATGCATGATAAATGTCAATTTCAAATGAAAAATTTATTTATTCTTCACACTTATCACCACACCCCACTTTAGCTCTTTGCTTTCCCTAAAGCAAAGCAGGACAAAACAGAATGGCAAAATAATGAGTTTTATGGGTTGTCAAAGAACTAGTTGAACATGTTGAATGCAAGTGAGGGAACAACAAAATAATCTATCCATTCTCAAACCAATACCAATGCATAGCAGTTCATAGTTTGGGGAACCAACATGGATTTTCACCTATATTTTTCAATCTGGTTTATACTAAATGCACTCCCTAGCTTAAGTATCTTACGCTCCAAACAACCTTGCAAGCTTTCAGTTAATTTTATATCTCATTTCCCAGAATTGTCTACACATGTAACATCCCTAAGGAATATTACTAATTTAAATAAATAAGTAAGGAAAGAAAATAAAACGTCACGATATTGTTATTCCCCAAACGCGGGAAAAATTAAAATGTTTAAACATTGCGCCACAATATTTAAAATCGTCGTACTTAAAGCTTTACAATTTCCAAAAATTCAAAAAAAATAAAATGATAATCATAATCAAAATCCTAGCTTAATCCCCAACTAGCCCTCACTCTGTCGCCTGAGCATCCTCAGCATCACCTGTATCAACATATGCTCCCATGTAACGAATCACACGATCATCGCCATACACAAACAGAAAGGGTGAGCTGAGAAAATAAAATAACATGTATATACACATAAATATTAGCATCAGATAAATCATACACCCGTCTAGTTCAACCTACTAAGTTCTTGGCCAAGACCTTAACCCCAAGACTATATAGCCTTCAATTCACACAAAAGGTTAGCCTTGGACTCGGGAATATGATGCTCACACGAACCTGCCCGCTCGTGGTCTTGCCTCTACGAACCTCCCCGCTCGTAGTCCTGCTCTACGAACCTCCCCGCTCGTAGTCTTGCTCTACGGACCTACCTGCTCGTAGTCCAACACATGTGATCCACCAGTCTCGTACCTCCTCGCACGTGACATCTCTCAAACGTGAGCACGAAACATACGAACCTACCTCGCTCGTAAACCCACGTGAGAGTAATTGGATATGAACCTCCCCGCTCATATCATCACATGTTAACCACCATCCATGAACCTACCCGCTCATGGCACAACATCACCCGATCCAAGCATAGCATCATTACTTAAACACAACACAACACAAGTTATAGATTGTTAGATTCTCGCCCGGCGCAACACCCAGCACCGTCAGGCGACACAGGCCCATACCTTCTGGCGGTACCTTCCTGTCGCCAGGCGCCAGCGTCTCTAGACCCACTGTTTTACAGGCACCGCCTGGCGGAACGCACCTTGCCGCCAGGCGCCACGCGGTGCAGGGACCTCTCCTGCAGTTCCTATCGCTTGGCGCACCTACTTGAGCCGTCAGGCACTATGACAGTAGCGCAAAACTGTTGGTTTATGCACTCAATACTATCTAGCTTATACCCCAAAGCATTCTAAGTTATCGGTGCACCCTCGCTTAATGGACGTCAAGTCCAATTATGAGATTACAACAGTTCAATTGCTTACAATATATACTCACCAAATCCCCCATTTTCCGTGATGTGTGATTATCAATATCCTTACCAATTCTTTATGACATCCAGTACATAAGATGGATCTGCTATGTATTTCCTCAACTGAGAGACATGAAATACATTGTGCAGATTCGCCAAGTGTGGTGGCAAAGCGATCTCATAAGTTGCAGCGCCAATTGTCCTCAAAATCTAATAAGGCCCAACAAACCTCGGAGTTAACTTCCTTGATTTGATGGCCCTTCCAATACCTGGCGTCGGTGTCACCTTGAGGAATACATGATCCCCAGCCTCGAACTCTAGAGGTCGCCTCCTCCTATCTGCGTACGACTTCTGTCTACTCTGAGTAGCCCTCATTCTCTCCTGAATCGCCCTAACCTTCTCAGAAGTCTGCTGTAGAAACTCGGGACCCAACACCAATGATTCTCCATCCTGATTGCAACACAACGGGATCCTACACCGTCGCCCATACAATGCCTCATAAGGTGTCATACCAATACTGAAGTGATAGTTATTATTGTACGTGAATTCCACCAATGAAAGCATCTCACTCCAGCTTCCCATATAATCCAACACACAAGCCCTTAAGAGATCCTCCAAGGACTGGATCGTACGCTCCGACTGCCCATCGGTCTGGGGATGGTATGCAAAACTCATCCTCAACTGGGTTCCCAAAGCTGCCTGTAGAGACTGCCAAAAGCGAGATGTGAATCTCGGGTCTCTGTCTAATACTATGCTAGTTGGCACACCATGCAACCTGACCACTTCTCGCACATACAACTCGGCCAATTTATCCAATGACCACTTCTGATTAATGGCGAGGAAATGAGCACACTTTGTCAACTCGTCCACTATTACCTAGATTGAGTCATGCCCTTTAGCAGACCTCGGTAAATGAGTTACGAAGTCCATGGCAATACTATCCCATTTCCACTGAGGAATGTCCAACGGCTCTAATGTACCCCCTGGTCGCTGATGTTCAATCTTAGCCTTTTGATATACCAAGCACGATGCTACAAAGTCGGCAATATCGATTTTCATCCCATTCCACCAGAAGGACTGTTTCAGATCTTGATACATCTTAGTCATACCTGGGTGTATGCTAAGATGACTTTTATGCCCTTCCTCCATGATCTGTTTCCTCAATCTCCAATTTCCAGGCACACAGACTCTGTCTCTGAACCGTAAGATACCATCTGACCCCATCCTGTAATCCTTTCCTTTCTCAGTCCCTATCCAGCTCGCAAACTGTTGTAACTCAGCATCATTCTTTTGCTGATCACAGATGGTCTCCAACACATCACTAGTCAGTGTAAGAACACTGCATCTGATGGAGTCTTCACTCAGCTGTATACCTAGGTTCATATCCCTGAGCTTCTCAATCCATTCCAGCTCCTTTACCATCATAGCTGAGATATGCATCCTTTTCCGACTCAAGGCGTTCCCAACAACATTAGCTTTTCCTAGTTGGTAAAGCAAATCGAAATCATAATCCTTGAGATACTCCATCCAGCGCCGCTGTCTCATATTCAACTCCTTCTAATCAAACAGATATTTCAGGCTTTTATGATCACTGAAAACCTAAAACTGTGAGCCATACAAATAGTGTCTCCATGTCTTAAAAGCAAACACTACAGCGGCCAGCTCCAAATCATGGGGCGGGTAGTTCTTCTCGTGCACCTTTAACTGTCTAGAAGCATAGGCTACCGGCCTCTTATCCTGCATCAGCACACAACCCAAACCTTGGTAGGATGCATCACAGTATACCTCAAACTTTTTACTGGTATCTGGAATAATAAGAATCAGAGTTGTAGTCAACCTCCTCTTCATCTCCTCGAAACATTCCTCACATTTATCAGTCCAGGAGAAGGGTTGATCATTTCTAGTTATTTGATTTAATGGGCTCACCATTTTAGAAAACCCCTCTACGAATCTTCTGTAGTACCCGGCTAACCCCAAGAAGCTTCTGACTTCTGTTACTTTCTGAGGTCTCTTCCACTTCAGCACCGTTTCAATCTTGCTCGGGTCTACTGCAATACCATGCGAAGAGATCACATGCCCTAGAAATTGTACCTCGTCTAACCAGAATTCACATTTGGACAGTTTGCCGTAAAACTGATGTTCTCTCAACACCTCCAGTACAATTCTCAAGTGACCTGCATGTTCCTCCTTAGTCCGAGAGTAGATGAGGATGTCATCTATAAACACCACAACAAATATATCCAGATAGGGCCGGAAAATTCGGTTCATGTAATCCATAAAGACAGTTGGAGCATTGGTCACTCCGAATGGCATCACGACATATTCATAATGTCCATATTTCGATCTTAAAGCTGTCTTCTGGACGTCCTCTAGCTTGACTAAGATCTGATGATAGCCAGACCTTAAGTCAATCTTAGAGAATGCACCTGCCCCTCTCAGCTGATCGAGCAAGTCATCAATCCTCGACAATGATTACTTATTCTTTATCGTCAATTTGTTCAATTGCCGATAATCGACGCACAGTCGAGAACTCCCATCCTTCTTCTTTACCAGTAGCACCGGAGTTCCCCACGATGAGGCACTAGGTCTGATAAATTTCTTCTCTAGTAAGTCTTCTATCTGTTTCTTCAACTCTGCTAGTTCTACCGGTGTCATTCTGTACGGTGCTGCCGACACTAGACCCGCTCCAGGGATTAGATCAATTGAGAAATCTATGTCCCTACTAGGTGGCAACTCGGGTATCTCATCGAGGAAAACATCGGCATATTCATCCACCACTAGTATCTTACTGATCTGCTCTTTTGTACTCATCTTCTTCTCCTAGGCCACTATCACAAAACAAGTGGATCCCCCCTTCATCTCTTTCACTGCCTCTCCCGACGTCACCAACTCTATCCCCTCAGTTTCTGGAAATACAATTTTGCGTCGTCCACAATCAAGCACCACATGGTTGATAGACAGCCAGTTCATTCCCAGTATGACCTCCAATCCCTCCAAGGGCAGGCAAACGAGGTTCACCTTGAAGCGTCTGCCCTCTACTTCCATCAAGCATCCAACACAGGCTAGATTTGTTGAAACCTGTCCAGATGTTGGTGTCGAGACTATCAACTCACATCCCAGGTCACAAGTAGACAATCCCAATCTCTCCACATAATCATGGGATATGAAGGAGTGAGAAGCTCCTGAGTCAAACAACACTAGCACACTGTTACCAAAAGGAAAGCAGTAATCCAGAATCAGGTTACCTGACCGGGTGGCCTTAGTGCTGGTCATGGCGAAAACCCAGCCTGCCGCTCTCGACTTATCAGATGAAGGTGGCTGAGATCGCGATCCTGGAATGGTCTTCTTATTAGGACATTTGTTGGCAAAATGCCCTGGCTGGTCATAGGCATAACACTTGCGAGTGATCATTCCGCTGCCTCCGCTACCAACTGGTCTAGTGCAATCCCTCCTCAAATGCTCTCCTCCACAGTTATAACATCTCAACTTCTGTGAGGAGGATGTAGGTCGACTGTAGGGCTTTTTCTGATGTCTGCCCTCTACACTACTCTTCTGGGTTCAGTTGACCTGGCTGGGTCCCATCTCCAGCTGCTCAACACTCTTGGCTTGCTCCACCAAGACCGGGAACTCACGTACCCTCAGTGGTACAATAAAGTGCCTCAGCTCATGTTTGAGGCTACCCTCAAACTTCCTGCAGCGCCATTCTTCAGTCACCATTTGCGAGTAGAATCTCAAGAGGTACTCAAACCTCTCCACATAAGCCTGCACTGACAGATTCCCTTGCTACAGGGTGAGGAACTCGGCTTCGCGCTCATGTTTAACGCTATCTAGGAAGTATTTCTCCAGGAATCTCGTCCTGAAGCTGGTCCATGTCACCTCCTCATCTCGGTTCTGCATCTGTTGTTGCATCCCCATCCACCAGTATTCAGCCTCGGTCACCAACAAGAAGGTGAAGAAAGTGAGCTTTTGTGCCTCTGTGCACTCAATCACCCGGAATATCTTCTCACACTCTCGTAGCCACGCGTCTGCCTCATCGGGGGTGGCTTTCCCAGTGAATTTCGTCGGCTTATGACGCATAAGTCTTCCATGGTCACAGGTCTAACATGTGGGATCATGGCTCTCGGTGGTGTTGCCACAGGCTGCATCGCATCCACCATCCTGTGGATTGTGTTAGCAATCTCATCAGCCCCAGCGGTATTTCTACGCCTCATGTTTACCATTGCCTGTGCACGCCACATATTTTGGCTGTTAAAATCAAACAGCTAAAGATTAAAATAAACATTATCAAGTTCAAACAATCAAACACACATCACACAATTTGACACAATAAACGGTCAGCTCACTCCCCAGTTTTCCCAAAAAAATCAAAACGTTTGCTCTGATACCAAATGTAACATCCCTAAGGAATATTACTAATTTAAATAAATAAGTAAGGAAAGAAAATAAAACGCCACGATATTGTTATTCCCCAAACGCGAGAAAAATTAAAATGTTTAAACATCGCGCCACAATATTTAAAATCGTCGTATTTAAAGCTTTACAATTTCCAAAAATTCAAAAAAACATAAATGATAATCATAATCAAAATCCTAGCTTAATCCCCAACTAGCCCTCACTCAGTGGCCTAAGCATCCTCAACATCACCTGTATCAGCATCTGCTCCCGTGTAACGAATCACACGATCATTTTCATACACAAACAGAAAGGGTGAGCTGGGAAAATAAAATAACATGTATATATACATAAATATTAGCATCAGATAAATCATACACCCGTCTAGTTCAACCTACTCAATTCTTGGCCAAGACCTTAACCCCAAGACTGTATAGCCTTCAATTCACACAAAAGGTTAGCCTTAGACTCGGGAATATGATGCTCACACGAACCTGCCCACTCGTGGTCCTGCCTCTACGAACCTTCCCGCTCGTAGTCCTACTCTACGAACCTCCCCGCTCGTAGTCCTGCTCTACAGACCTACCCGCGCGTAGTCTAACACATGTGATCCACCAGTCCCGTACCTCCCCACACGTGGCATCCCTCAAAGTGAGCACGGAACATAGGAACCTACCTCGCTCGTATCCCCACGTGAGAGTAATTGGATATGAACCTCCCCGCTCATATCATCACATGTTAACCACCATCCATGAACCTACTCGCTCATGACACAACATCACCCGATCCAAGCATAGCATCATTGCTTAAACACAACACAACACAAGTCATAGATTGTTAGATTCTCGCCCGGCGCAACACCCAGCATCGCCAGGCGACACAGGCCCAGACCGCCTGGCAGTGCCCTCCCGCCGCCAAGCGCCAGCGTCTCCAGACCCACTGTTTTACAAGCGCCGCCTGGTGGAGCGCACCTTGCCGCCAGGCGCCACGTGGTGCAGGGACCTCTCCTGCAGTTCCTATCGCCTGGCGCACCTACTCGAGCCGTCAGGCGCTATGACAGTAGCGTAAAACTGCTGGTTTATGCACTCAATACTATCTAGCTTATACCCCAAAGCATTCTAAGTTATCGGTGCACCCTCGCTTAATGGACGTCAAGTCCAATTATGAGATTACAACAGTTCAATTGCTTACAATATATACTCACCAAACCCCCCATTTTCCGCGATGTGTGATTATCAATATCCTTACCAATTCTTTATGACATAAGTGGCCCATACACTTTACACTAGATGCTTGTTTATCATCATCACACACAACATTATGATACACTATTACGCATACTTTACAGTAGATGAATTTCACCTCTGGGAGTTCTCTATCTGTTTAGTATAATAGTGTCTCGTGTACCCCACCTTTACTACATTGGCTCTATCTTTAACACCCTATACACCTCTATTTCCTTCCCTTATTTTCTTACCAATTACACATTCCTATCTCAAGGCATCTAGGTTCTCAACATTTCATAAATCATATCCTACACATTTACACCTCATACCTTACAAGTTAACCCACCAATGCATAGTCAGTATTCCAGCCTCGTATACTTAGTAAAACTCAATATTTTAATTCTCCTATTGTCTCAACTACAAAGACATTCAGTACCCGAGTCTCTTCCATTTTCCTTGTCCTAACTTTTGTTCCAACTCACTCCCAACCTCTTCCCTCGCGACCAACCAAAACCAACACAACATTTTTGCCACTGTCCTCGTCATCGCCTGGCGGCAAGCTGAGTGCCGCGAGGCGGTACACCAGAACCCAGAAAAAAACCCCAGCCTACTATACCCATGACATGCTCAAGATGTTCAGGACTCAATCCAGTCACCAAATTCAATACCAGTCAATAATTCACTCGTGGTTTATTGACCCAATTTCCGTTGAAATTATATCCTTTAATTCGTACATGCTATGAACCATAGTAATTCAATTTGGATTCTACGCCTTCCAACACCCCAACTCTAACCATGATAATTATGAAGAGTATTCCCAAAGCACCAACAGACCCCAATTCTCACAATTTTGTACTATTAACACATAGCATCAACACAAGATCACAACCAAAAGTCCCAATGACCCCTGTGTACATAGCAAATCAAAAGAAACTCACGAACAGCGTCGCGCCACCTGGCAGATCTTCATTGCCGCCAGGCGGTTCATGCTAGAATCAAGAACAAGACACACCTCTTATGTGCCGCCTGGCGGTAGGGATTGGGCCGCCAGGCGGTTTCTGGGAATAAACCCAGAAACTTTAATAAAACAGTGCAACAAGAGTGGAAATCATGCAATTTCGATCGTACAAGGTACAACATAGCGATTGCTATTAAAAACACGCAAAGACAACTCCCCTTACCTCTGATCCTCACTCCAAATTCGAATTGAACGTGCCTCTAACCTAAAATGACCCTTGTCCTTTGCTTGCACTCTAACAATGGTTTACACTCCAACTCCTTGCTCCACACAGTGCGAATTGCTTCTGGAAAAGCTTTTGCCAAACCCTCACACGTAAATCCCAGCCTCTTTTCTCTAATTCCTTTTCCTTTCTCACAATTACTCTCTCCTAATTACCCCTTAATGCTAAAACGAATTTTTAATAAAAAGTAGATTAAGGCTAATCAATGATTAATTATCCAAGCGTTTTCCAGCCCTTAGGTTACCTCTCTATTGGCTGCTAGGGTTTCTAACCCTTTCATATTCATGCCAAAGGAAAATTTGGCAAAAAGAGAATTAATTAGTTCTCAACAAGGTTTAAACTCACAACCCTTCAATCACAAAGAAATTGCACAACCAATTCACAATTATGATAATTCCTTCAATTCTAAGGTTATGTGATCACGTCACCCATTCAAATATATAATATAAAAAATTCATAAATTAAATAACATACAAATGGCATACATAGAACTCGAACCCAAGTCCCCACTCACAAACAAAGTACTCTCAATTGCTTAAGCTAGTACTTTTCCACGTCATAGAAATCCGCATTAAATACTTTAAATGCTTCTATTACCCGAATTTATTAAATAATTATTTAATTCACTTTTTAATTTTCTCGGGTCTTACAACACACATTAAGCATGGATCACTAAGGTCTTTCTTGAGCCTGTAACTTGGCTAGGTTTTGAAGGAACTTTGTTTTATAAGACAAACAAGACTCATTAATAAAAAAAAGTTAAAATAATATGTGCATATCATGAGTCCTTCAACTTTATTTAGTTTAGCTCTATTTGTCTTTTTATGCATTTCAATTCTGATGCAATTTTTTTTCTTTTCATCTTTTTTGTTTTGCACCAAAGTTATTTTTCTCAATCCTCTAGACTGCATTTTTCTTTTCCTTAGGTAGTTTCTTCAATTGGCCTTCTTCCTTGCATGTTATTCCAACACACATGCTATTTTTGTCTTCCTTATCAATGAGAAAATATGGGATATTTACTTTTGTGGGCTAAGGTGTGTATTGTGAGGCTAAGGTTCAAAAAGGGATTTAAAATCCAATTCGAGGTAGCCTATTTAGCTCTAAGTATGGATATTCAACAAACATGCATGACTAATTTCAAAATGTGAAAGGCAAGAATGTGTAAAGTCTTCAAGTTGAAGAGGCTAATAGAAGATCAAGAGAGTCACAAATCAGTATTCCCTTCGAACACATCTATTGAGGAAATTGAAAAACAATAATCAAATTGGAGGGTGTAATAAGCATGTTGACTTGTAAAATGGTGAAAAAGAGGTTAATACAAGAAAATGTCTCATTAACAGTTAATTTTAGTGACTAAAAGTTGTTAGTCACTATAGTGACCTTTAGATACAAATATATAAAATAAAATTATTGATTACTAAAATAGTCATTATTATGAATAAGAAGTTATAATTGGTTGCTAAATTGGTCACTAATTAATTAAAGACTAATTTATAATCAATTCATTTGGTTGCAAAAAACCTTGGTAGCTAATGTTTAATGACCAATTTTCTTTGGTAGCTAAATTTTAGAAACCAATTACAATTTTTTATTCATAATAGTGACTATTTTAGTAATCAATAATTTTTAATTTTGTAAATTGGTGTCTCAATTGGCCACTATTGTGACTAACAATTTTTTGTCACTAAAATTGGTTATTAATGAAACATTTCTTATAGTGGATGTCTCAAGACAAGCAAGATCGACATGAAAGATCTAATAGGAAACATTGTTGAAACATAGAAAAAACTCAACTAAAGAGTCCATGTTAGTAACATCGAAGCGAATAAAGGCATCAAAAAAATACAATCAAAACAAATACGAAGGTCAACTCGAGAAATAAAATTATATACAATAACTACCACAAAATATGGAAGCAAAGAAAACATCTAGCATGACGTATGCAATTTTTAGGACCGTTACTCTGGTTTATCTATTTTTTTATATTTTCTACTATGTTGTAAAAATAGGGAGAGAATATAAATAGGGGGTCAAATGTAAATAGAGATGACAAATTATGGATACAATTTCAAATATACTAAAAAACGCTTTGAGCAGAAAAATGACAAGATCAATATTGATTGTAGAAATTTAGGTCACTCCTCTCGTTAATTTACTTTATCAATTTCTATTTTATCTATAGTAATTTAGTTTTCTACAATTTACATCTCCAAAAAAACTCTTCACCATCATTTTCTTCTCCATTTTATTTTTATTTTTCAATTCCTTAATGAATCCATATTGAACAACAAAAATATGATCTTTGGAAATAAATACATATTTTGTTGATTACAGTCAACATAACACAAAAATTGAATGAATTAAAAAATTTTGTAATCTTAATTCATATCGTAAGTGAATTGTGTATAAAATTTATTCTCACAAATGCATAGAATATTTAAACACTTTCAATCAAATTGAAAATATCAAGCTTACTCGTTGTAAATGAACTTGTGTCGAGTAGATTGAATTTACTAAAGTTCCCATGTGACTATCGAATTCAAATCCTCGAAAAAGTAATATTATATAAATGAATAAAAATTGTTGGCATAAAAAGAAAATCATTCCACACCACCACTGGAAAAGAAAAATGAAAAATCTTTTAATGATGTAGAGATAAAATTTGATATGATTGTTCGCTTCAGTTTTTTCTATACATGTAAAGAAAGTGTCGTTAAAATAGAGAGTAAAATATAATTTGTAAATCCTCTTATATACTAAAAACATATGTTGCCATATTTCCTTTTGTCTATGAAGGTGACATTGACGATGGAAACCTAAAACATCAATCATTGTGACCTTATTGATTGTACCTAAGGACACTTCAAAACGCAACCACCTATCTGCGTTGGCATTATGGTATTCAATTTGGTTTAATGGAGAAAACATCTGTTGGACACGTATCGGGAAATTCGTGAAGTGCCTCTCTTTGTCACCCAACTTTAGTCATTTGGAACTCAGTGAAAATTTTTAACTTTTTTAACATTTTTTTTATTTATTCACATATTTTAATAGCGAGTGTTAAATCTATTTTTATTTTCAAGATGTTAAAAACATATTTATTTTATTTTTCTTTGTAAGATCTTGTAAGAGGAATTATCTATTGTACCGTTAATAAGATGTAAGAGCATTCCTCCTGAATAAAAAGTACACTGAATAAAAAAGCAACTTCTCTTTTGTTCTCTAGTCATCAATTATTGGTCTTACATGTTGGTTCCTAATCTATATCTTTATTTTAGCATAATATAAAATAATTTTAACAATTTTCAAAAGAATAAAAATATTTATTTCTGAAAAAATAAATTTAGTGGGGGTGGGGTCCCATTGTCCATAGAGATACTTTTATTTTCATTTTCTGTTCTTAATCTATGTATATATTCCGGAACCTTTATGCTGTTTCTGAAGGGTAAAATGGAGACTTTGAATGCCTTGAAAAGTGACTTCTTAGTTATCTTATAACATATACAAGGTTTCATGTCAGCATTTCCAATGATACCTTTTAAGATGTATCTATCCATTAATTCTCAAACTCTCGAAGTCTCTTGCAAATGTTTTTTCAGATAAATAAATTTTATATGATAATTATTTAGTTTATATTTTTTAACTTTAAAATATCTCATTATATTATTTATATTTTTATTCTAGCTTCGTATCTTGTCTTTCTCAAGGAGATTATTCACACCACGATTTGGTTTGATTTTTGATTAAAAATACAAATAAATTAAATATAAAAGAAATTTAAATTTATATATGTGATTACTATCTGCTTTTAACTAAACATACGTATAAAATAATTTTTACTGTCTAATTTATAATCTTTTAATAGAACATATATTTGCGATATAAAGTTATATTATAAATAGTCACATTTTTCTATTTCACTACCTTTTAAAGATTTGTTTAAGTTTATATTGTATTAAATAATGTGTTAAAGTATAAAAACATATATAAGGAGTGTCCATATTTTTACAATAAAAATACATAAAATTAAAATAATTATTTTTTATTTATATATTATACCATAAATATATAAAATAATTTATAAATATATTTTTTGTATTTAAAAAGTGTGTCTGCAACAAACCTTTACATATTATTTTAATATAATTTATATTATTTTAATATTTATTTAGTCTTTATATTTATTATTATTTAATTTTAATTTAATTAAAAATAAAAATAATAACTTTCGTTCTTTTTTAATTGATAACAAATTTAATTTTTATATAAATTTTATATTAATATTTTTATCAAACAAGATTTAGTTTACTTAAATTTATATTTTGCATTTAATTTTATTTAAATTTTGTTTTAAAATTATAAATGTAAATTTATTTAAAATTTATATTTCAAAAATTTTATTTCAAATAAATTTATTATATCATACTTCAATATTATTTTTTATTTGAATTTATATTTTAAATAATTGTATATAAAATTATTTGAACTCTACATTTTTTGAAATATAAATTTGAAATATAGTTGAAATAAATATATTTCAAATAAACAGATACTTAAATTTATAATTTTAAAACAAAATTTTAAAAAACTTAATGTTATTAAAAGTGATTTTAAAATAGAGTTAATTTAAAATAATTTCAGTAATATTAGTATAATATTTGTAACGTCTCATTTAATTAATAAACGTAATTAAAGGAAGCGTCACACACAGATAGTACAACAGCACAGTCTTGGGGTCTTAAACACAACCCCTACAATATCCTAGGCACACCATGATGCCAAAACTAAACCAATTACAACATTCAACAGTAACCAAAAGGAAATTAAAAGACAACTAGTACATGGGCCATAGTCCAGAAAGAAAGCCCATAAAGATATAGATCCAGTCCAAGCGGACTATGCAGCGGAACCTCCATCACCCTGATGATTTCGGGGAGTTCTCACCTCTACTCACATCAACAATTTGATGATCATTGCAAAAGAAAAGATCACACCACAGAACATACAATAACAAACAGTAGGGACACCTAAGCATTTTATGACTTTCAAACCAATACATTAAGACTCGACTCATCCGGATACATATAATCTGGTCGGATACCTCTGCTCACCCTCGAGCTGCTCACCCCTAAGCTATGTGTTACAAGTGTTACAATGAATCAATCCCCCCCACAAGGTTAGCCCTTCATGAGTTTCAGGCCTCCTGCTACTCTCATCACAAGAGTCAGTTCGCTCTAAGTGAGACTAACTGACTCCTTAGAGTGTCAGGATACAATTTTTACCTTGAATCCTTACCAAATTATATAGATGGGGCACCACCATGGACACCCACTAACAGGGGCCATGGAATTATGTCCCGACCACTGAAGCACGACCCTGAAATCTCACCTAGAGATTTCAAGGATTTACGCACTGACCATCGACCAATCATGTTCAATCAATCAAGAAAGACCTATCATGCACACACACACACACACATATATATATATACATATATATATATATATATATATATTATATCAACCTTTATAACTAATCCCTTTCATGTTCCAAATCAACCCATACCAATTCATCATACTCCATCCATGAATATAGAATTCCAACTCATCATTACCATGCCACTTTAATACCAACCATCTCATTAAAATCACATGCTAAGTTCATACCAAACCCATCATTCACAAATCATGAATCACATTACTCATGCATAATCATTTGTCTCATGCTTTTAACACAATACTTAAATCCAAGCAAGTATTAACCATTCAAGATTCAAGGAAACGATCAAACATCACACTGCTCTCACCCAGCTCCTCGCTCAGGCTGAAGGGTCTCGCTCAGGCGAGCTCTCTTCGCCTAGGTGAGGGCTCAAAAAGGGGAATAGTAAACTTAAGCGGGATCTCGCTTAGGCGAGACCCCTCTCGCCTGAGCGAGGCGCACACTCGCTCAAAATAGCGTAGGTCGCCTGAGCGACTACGCGCGTAAAGTAACTTGGGCGAGCTTCCGTTGATCTCGCCTAGGCGAGACATGCTCGCTTGGGCGAGAAAACCAATGCCCACCACTGTTCTCTCGTGCAACAGTCCAATAATACCACCAAACCAACACAATAACATCTCATAAACTCCCAGTAGCATGCCATCCAATCAAATCATGCAATATCATCAAGCAATCACGAAAAATCACAGATTTAGCAAAAACCCTAACTTCCCTTACTTGGAAATAAACTAGTAGACTATCCCGACGCGACCTCGACACCGAACAAAAGAGTGCAGTAGCTCTAGGAACAAAGATAAGTAGCTGGAAGGAAACAATGGGACAAAGCAGAACGGGTCTTTGAGATGAGCCTCAATGAAATGCCGAAAATAAAGCTAGAGGAAGACCACTACGAGTTCAGAAGCAACTTACATGGAGAGGAAGAGCTTGAGTTCGCTTGGGGAAGTTGACGGCTAACCCTAGCAGAGCGTTCTGAAAAGGAAGAGGGACAGCGTTTTAGGTTCTGTTTTGCAAGAATGAGGCTGAAAGGGAAACCCTAGCAGCTTTAGGGGCCTTAGCACCCTATGGACCAGCCCTTAAGCCCAATAGATTAAGGCCAGCCCTTAAACATTATGGCAGAAAATAAAACTGGACCTTACAATATTCATGTAAAAGTATGTAAAAGTATAAAGTTTAATCTCAATACCAGCATAAAATTTATAAGAAAAATTAAATTTTTTATTAATAAAATTGATTTATTTTAACAAAAATTTAGATTAAATTAAGCTTAAATGAATATCAAATATATGAATTAAATTAAGATTAAAATAACAAATATATGAAACAAATCAAGATTAAGTCAATAATACAGTAACACATACTGCCACATCACATTGACACTGTCACATAGTATTTTTTTAAAAGAAAACTTAAGAAAATCAAAAAAAAGTTTTAAAAAAGTTTTAAAAATTAGAAAAAACCACTAACGGACACATATTTAATTAAGGCTGTATTAGCACAATATTAATAGAAAGTATCTAATTCTTATATTGTTGGTGTATGACGGGTACATCCCGGCCCGAGTGAGGGAGCTCTCATGCTCTGGCCCAATTGCTGGGGCTTTGATCCAGCACGACGCTGACATCCCAGTAAGTGTGACGCGTCTGTACACATCCCGACCCTCTTGGCCGTGTACATCCCGGCCCAAGGGAGTGACAGACGAAAAATGGGATTATGGCGTAGGGGTACAGAGGAGCAACGCGCAATCTCAACCCCAAAAAGGAAGGAATTGATATTTGGAGAAGTACAGACGGGCAAACCCCAAAAAGAAAGGAGTTGATAGTTGGAGAAGTACAGACGGGCAAACCCCAAAAAGAAAGGAGTTGATAGTTGGAGAAGTACAAACGGGCAAACCCCAAAAAGGAAGGAGTTGATATTTGGAGAAGTACAGACGGGCAAACCCCAAAAAGGAAGGAGTTGATATTTAGAGAAGTACAAACGGGCAAACCCCGAAAAGGAATGAGTTGATATCTAGAGAAGTACAGATGGGTAAAACCCAAAAAGGAAGGAATTGATCTTTGGCAAAGCAACAACATGAAATCCTAGTCAGAAAGGAAAGAACCAACACGTATAAACTTAATCAGAAAAGAAAGAGTGGATTCTCGAATACAAACGGTCCGCAAATAACAATAGCAGGTCTGTCAAGAGACTAGTATAAATTAAGACCTAGTGAACACGTAAAGGTATGCTTTTCTCACCGAACCAATTACACCTCATATCGAATCACTATTTGACTTGAGCGTCGGAATGCCTGCAGGTACACCCACCTCTGGAGTGCAGACGGTAAGGAGATCCGGGAGGAGTCCAGAGAGGAGCATAAGGAGATTCGACATAGAAGGTTCTTGAGATCTTCTGGTTCCGCACTAAAATAGTATCGATCAAGTACATATATATTTTAACATAGATGTGTTAAGAAAGAAATTTTAGTTTAATTCAATTTTAAAAATTCAACTTATAAATTGATGTTTGCATTAACTAGATCGTTTTTACTATAAGGGCGGATGTAGCCAAATGGATCAAGACAGTGGACTGTGAAGCCACAGTTCGTCCATATTTATATATAGATAGATATAGATATTGTTTAGATTTTCAAGTATAAATCTGAAATAAAGAAAAATGGCTAAAAATTCTTCAAAATAATGATTATTACCAAATATATAAGAATGGACAGATCTGTAATTTACGTAAGACTCCCAACAAGTTAAATATATAGAAATATTTTATAATGAATGTGTCAATTTTTGAAAGGCCATATTATAAACTTATAATATAATTATATGTCTGCCGCTTAACAGTAATTATATACTAATTATGTGGTAATCTTGCTAGTAGAATTAGCTACTATAATTGAGTCACTCACAAAATTTTAATAAGAATTTAATTTAAAACAGTAAAAAAAATAAAAAACATTATAATTTAATTAGGCAGAAAAATATGTTTAATTTGGAGAAGAAAAAAGTAATAATAGTTATGTTTTCGTTGCAGAAGTTGTTGTAATGATTGGGATGTTGTATTTATTTGAAAATGAGAAAAAGGAAAGAAGGTAGTTTAATTAAGGTTGTGGTTCTGGAAGCTGATGATTGATGAATGAGGATTTAGTTGGCTCGGGAAGATTCTCTTCAAAGCTATCTTATCCTTTCGTACGACTCTCTCGACAACTCCAATTTCAACTCAACTTGCTTGACAACGCATGCTGCCGTGGATCCTAAAACGAAAGCTTCAAATCTTATGCATGCTGTACACACGTTACAGCTGTAGGGAACTTATTCCTCCAATTCCTCATCTTCATCCTTTTTAATAATAATAAATCAATCCCATTCAACCATTTTTCTCTCTTCACACACCCTTTTGATCTCTTATTCGCACACATTTCACTTTTTCTTCTGGGTTGCTTTCTCCCTCTCAAAATTTGCTCCTTTTTTTTTTGGCTCTTATGGTAACAGTGTACATGTAATGGTAGTACTTTCGATGGACAGAAGAAGAATGCTGCTTTTGAATCCTTTCCGTAGAAGATCAGAGCTAGCTTCAACTTTGTTTCTTCTTCTTTACTCTCTGTTTGTTATTCTGTTGCACTTCTCCTACATCATTGGAATGGTTATTTGATGATCTTCCATTCAGCTACTAAGCATGCTACTTACTAGACACACCAGGTTTTATCTGTGTTGTTCATACTTGTTTTCTGGGTGAATTAGTATGAAACAATCAACAACTTCGTTGGAGTCATGTTAAATCTGACTCTGGTTCTTCTTATACTTCATAATCTGATTCCTTTCTCCTCAGAAGACACTTTGTTTTCCTCTCCCTTAATGCTTGTTTTATGTGATGCTAAGTGCAGTGTGTAGCTGAAACACTCCTACATCTACATGTTTTCTTCATCTATTTTTTTGTTGTGCTTCTATTATGAACTCATCTATCTTTCTCTACATAGATAGTGAGACATATCTAAAGAGAGTTTCAGATTTGAGAAGAGTTGATATTGGTGATACAGTTACACATGAATTGTTAAGGTTTACTAAACTAAACCCTAATCTTTTACCTAGTGAATTACATAGCTTAATTGGTCATGGAGTCTGCTTATTCATTCATCTTGTTTGTGCTGGTGGTAGCTCTTACACAAACTTTATTTCATTTTAGCCACTTTCCTCTTGCTTTCATTTAAACCATGGTAGTATATGTCTATAAAATACTTGCTGTTACTAAGGCCCGCCCACTTAGTAACAGGCCGTTTCCATGCCCTTCCAAGATCTTAATGGATTCTGTTTGAAAGTAAGGAATGGGCTGGGCCTAGATGGTATGTACTGGGCTGGGCTTTGGCTGGTCCAGTCCAGATTTCATGTTCCCTTTGATACAGCTTGAAAGTTTTAGACTTCCTAGTTCAAACAGAGAAGCATGTGCTATGTAGTTCTGATTAATCTAGAAACTGTTAACTACTCAAACAGGCCCATATGTATGTTCCAAACAAATGTTGTCTTTCATGTTTAGGACAGAAGATCTTAAATTGGAGTTGCATTGTTCTTTTGCTAAGAAAAAAATTGAAAAAATTATAGATTGAACGGCAGGGGTGAGTATCACCCACTTCACATTTTGATACATATAAGGCTAGCTCTTACTGGTATTGATAGGTACTATGATCTTAAGGCCCAGTTAGAAATGTTAATGGATTTTGTACCAACAGATAGTATGGGCTGGTACAAGCTGGATTGGACCGGGCCTTGGAGGGTCCAATCTATCAACTGAGTTTAGGTTAGGCCTCAACTTCCTATCTGCAATAAGAAAAATATTTGCTGACCAGTACTTTTTTCAAACATCTACCTGACAACTTAATAATAACACGTTATATTCAAAGTAAAAGAGTGTCAATATACCAGGACTCCCCCAGTAAACACCTCTCGTTTTTGAGCTTTTCAGAAAGTTCATCATGAGAAAAAGATAGAAGGTGTTCCAAGAGTTTCATAATATTTGAACTCTTTAGTATTTCTTACTCATCCTTTAAACATCTTCATGCAACTTCTTTCATTTTCGGATGAGTATTCTAGTAGGACATAGGAAGTTAAACTCTTGATTTCACTCTCACTAATGAATCTTTCATTTTACATTTATCAAATTCTCACTTCACCTCCTTTCATATAGGAATGAGTATTTTGGGAACATAAGTTTTACAATTAGGAATGTTCATTAAGAATGAAAGACAATGAACCAAAAACTTTATAGGATGGAGAATTTTGTATATCCTATTTTGATATAACTTTTAGACTTCTTAGTCGTATTTGTTTACCTAACAAAATTTGTCTCTGTTTTTTTACGACAAGGTCTCTTAAATTGCACTTGCATTGTTCTTATTGTAAAAAAAAAAGGGAATTGCAGAAAAATACTGTGGTGAGTGCCACTGTGGAACCATGTGCGTGAGAGTCCATTTTTATAATACTGGATGCGTCCCTTGAACTGTTGTTTCACTCTGATCATAAAAAAACAAAAGCACTAAATGACATGATAAGTCATATTCATCATTGCATTGCACCACCTGTACTCATTTCATTGGCCTTCGCTACCATTTTCTATCACAATTATTGGAGGCTTGCGTTTATGCATTTGATCTCTCGCTCTAACGTGTCAACTTTCAGATGGAGCATAATATATAAGATGTGACTACCAGGTTTGTCATTTATCATATATCTTGGTCAAGTTCCTCCTTTTTAACACATGGTTTACAAGTAATGCATCAATAATAATGCTTATTGATAGATGATGTTTGTTTTAAAGTGGCATAAACTATAAACAACGTTTTTATTTCAAAACTGTGACAGACAGGTGGCATGATGTAGCTACAGTGATCATTATTTTAAAACTGCATGATAGAGGACTCGCATAATCTATGAACAGTGATGATTGTTGCATGACAGAAGAATGGTTTATTTGAAAAATGTATGATATAATAAGATTGACAATAATGTATGAGTAATGATGTTTATTTGAAAACTGTACGATGGAAGAGGCATTAGGGTGAGTCACTTTCCGAGATCAGGGCTGAGATAGTATAAATCTGGTTGAGATTCATGAAAATTGCATAACATGTGTCCTTACAGTACCAATGGAGCTGTTCTAAAGCAGAAAAGAGACTTTATTGGGTGTGATCTGCACCACACACTCATCCATCACCTAGCATTCGTAGCTTTTCAGTTTTCAATAATTTAACAGCACGTTCCTGGAAATCTGTGATGTGAATCTGAACCACACACTGAAGCAATCAACCACACACGTCATGCTACCTTATCATCTTTATTAACCACCCATTTCCACACCCATTGAACTCATCACTCACTGGAACCCTAGTTGTAAGTAAGAGAAAGGCTTCTTGCACTCAGCACCAAGTTCATACCTCTCATTCTTTGTATAGAATATGGAGACTGTTCTTTCCAATCACTCCCCACCTTTGGAATTCAAGGTGCGTAGAATAGATCAAACTATGTGGTTATCTGGTTATTTCTCACTAAAATATACTAATCTTGGGACTTCAACTTTAACCATATATGTGTATCCCTCTATGCCTGCTTAAGTAACTTTCAATGTTGCACATGGACTCACTATTTTGATTAACAAACTTGGTAAACTTCTTTAAGATCAGCATTTTTTAGTATGTTGGGCTAATTATGGTGCTAACACATGAATCTACTAACAGTTTATATAGAAAAACTTGGGAGTTTTGTGTGTCTTTATAGTTATGGGTTTTGTCACAGGCATTGGCTTTCGTTGGTGATAGCAAAAACCATTGATTTATGCATCAGTTTTATGGGTGATTTTCATGATATGCATATATAGCTTTTAATAGTTGAAGGAAACCATATATTTTCATGATTTCTGATGCAATTAGTGTAATTGGTCATGAACATTATGCATGGAATGTTACATAAGAAAGTGGGTTGTAGTTTCTTTACATTTTAGTCAGTTTTAAACTGAATAACTTTGTTAGTTAATGCTATAAAGTTTGAATGTATGAGGTTTGTCACTTTGATTCCAGTTTGGTTCTGTGGCCTTTCCCAGTTTGAGAGAATAAGGACTTTGAGGGCACCATTGAGCTTACATTGCTGATTATGTTGGTGCTGAATGTTACCAAATATTATTTCATGCAGGAGAATTTTTGTGTCAATTAATAACTAATGTTTTCATGTTTATGTGTATTTAAAGTGAATTTTAAGTAGCACTGTTGAGAACTGTGTAAGGACTGCCAAGTGCTAATCAATTCTGAAAGTGAATACAAATTACTTTACTGCTAAAATTATTTTAATTAAATTTTTGTTGGGATGATAGGTTTTAAAATATAAAAGTGGGTTTTCTTTGAAAAGAATGTTTTCTAAGAAACTGATTTTTCTCTTGAAAGAGAACTTTTTTAAGAAAGTGTTTTTTTCTATTTAGAAAGGTATGCTTAAAAGTATTGTTGAATAGTAATCTATTATTAAACCTCTTTTCTTTGTTAGTTTTGGGAAATAATTTTCTAAAGCAAATTAAGAAAAAACGTGCAATAATTGAAGTCACAAACAAAATAAAAATTGAGTATAGTGGAACTCGTAGAATTGCGTTCCAGTCAATTGTGAATTTATCATTTTTTTTAACATTAAAATGTTATTTAGTTTTCTTTGCCTAAATGGCAGTTAGTTTTAATTTTTATTGACTTTGATTACTTTATTTGTTTATTTAGTTGGAAACTACAGTTTTACGGAGCTAAAAGATTATAGTGCATATCTTATAAGATAATAATTTATAATATATGCAAATTCGAACATACTAAGTAGTTTTTTTTTTTCTTTTTTTTTTACATTAATTTTACCTAAGAATTTGTATTTGTTTCTAGAAAAACAACATGCAATTCTAATAGACTTTTTTACATTAATTTAATTTGATTTTTTTTATGGATTTTACTAATATATTAACTTTTTATTTTTTGGATTTTTCAAATTAGTTACTTGGTTCATTCTTCGATCAGTTGGTAAAATAGGTTGATTTAATTTTAAAAACTTTGATGTATTCAACAAATTCAACATTAGCAAAATACTTATTGTTAAGAAAATAATGTAAATCATATTAAGAAAATATTGGACGCACCTCTTTATGAAATCGTATTTTCTAAAGTTATATTAACTCATTTTTTTTTATTTAAATGTTATATATTCACATAACTTAAATAAAAAATTATGATAATTAAAAGTCAAAGTTTTAAAATATAAAAAATAAATTTTTAGATAAAAATTAGATATTCAATTGTAGACAAATTATTAAGATTTTTCTAGATAGAGTTTAAACATTATAACAATGGTACTTATGGTGGAGTGTTCAATCCACAATATGTGTATGACAATTCATTGGTCATGAAGAGTTAATAATAATCACATTTAGAATGGGCCTTGTGGGCCCAAAAACTCGTTGAAAACCCAAATAAGTGTCATCAACACTCTATTTTCATATATTTAAAATTTAACTTATTTTTCATAATTTTTTAAGTTTAATTGATATGATAATTGCAAATAAAATAAAATATAAGAATATTATTTTATTAAAATATAAAAAAAAATTAAATTTTACTAAAAGTATAAGAAGTAAATATCTAAATAAAAAAATATAAGAAATGTGAGTGTCATTTTATTAAACATAAAAGATAAATAAATTTATATTTTAAATTTAATAAGATAATTAATCACTCTTGTTTAACTTACCATCCTAATGACTATTAACCTAGATACAAAGTCATCGAGGGATGCATTTATACAACAAACATGGAGTTTTTGAATTTGTTTTCTATGAATTTAACCAAGAATGTTGTCAGTTTTTTCTATTATATAATTTAATAGCAGTGTTTTTCACACACACACACACACACACATATATATATATATATATATATATATATATATATTTAAATTTGGTAACTTAGATAGTGATATTATTAAAATATTAAAAATAATCAACATATCAATCGTCCAGATAAAACTAAACTCAAATGGTTTAAATGAAATTTTGGATTTATATATTGTGAAAAAAGAAATACCGCTGAGGTTACAATACTGTCAAAAGATGTTAAGAAAATATGCATAATCAAATATCTAAATTAAGTTATATATAGTATAAATATATCATTTTTACTTTCTCAGTCTGTAAATGTAAGATGTATAAACTTCACAAAGGTTAGTTCTCCAATCAAACATTTTTAGAAAAATAATAATAAAATGAAATAAAGAGAATAGTTTAAAATAAATAATGAAAAGATCCTTGATAAATATCACTTTCAACTTGCTCAATTAACTATTATAGTACTTTTTTAACATATAATAAATTTTTACAGACATTTTATATTTATTATTTTGTCATTTAATTTTCTTTATAAATGAAAAAAAATTAACTCTTTTGATAATCAATATCTCTAAAAGAGGATTATATATATATATTATCGTAAAAAAAACTTTTTTCTTGTACTTTTTATGCATATTTTGCCTTATGATTTCAAATATTAAGAGTAAGAAATATATTTTTTATAAAACAAAGATTTCGGATGAGTTTGACAAATAAAGGAAATATAACAGAGAAGACAATTCATCCAACTTTTTGTAATTTAAACTCTATTACGTGTTCACAGACACTGAAATTGTTCTCTCTCAATATGCAGCAGTTCTTATTTTGAAACACTGTACACGTATATCCATGCACGTAAATTTATTAATCTATAGAACCAAAAAGATGTAAAATTTGAAACGATTGCTACGTTTTTACATCATAACATCTGTGTGCTACATTTGTGATCAGGGTTTGAGCAAGGAGGAAGAAGACTCACTTCTAGGGCAAGTTGAAATATGGAGGTACATGACAAGCTTCACCGATTCCATGGCTCTAAAAGCTGTGGTAGAGCTTCGCATAGCAGATATAATAGACAGCTATGGAAAGCCACTATCCTTGTCTCAAATTGTGGAGAACATTGAGAACGCACCTTCTCCTGATGCGAGTCTTCTGGAGAGAGTGATGAGAGTGATGGTGCGCAGAAAGATCTTCAGCGCAGAGAAATCAGAGACCGGAGAGACCCTTTATGGCATGACCCGTGCTTCCAAATGGATCCTACGGGACACGAAAATTACCATAGCACCCTTCTTGCTGCTGGAGAACCACCCAATTCACCTCAACCCTGCTCACTACATCAGTGAGATTGTGAGAGAAGGCACCAAAAACGGCACTGCTTTCTTCAGGTGCCACGGGCACGAGCAATTTGAGATGACGGGGTTGGACTCCGAGTACAACAGGTTGTTCAATGAGGGGATGGTGTGCACCACTAGGTTTGTCACCAAGGCTGTGATCAATGGTTACAGAGATGGGTTCAACAAGATTGAGTCTTTGGTTGATGTGGGAGGTGGCATTGGAGGCTCTCTTTCTGAGATTGTGAGGGCTTACCCTCACATCAAAGGCATCAACTTTGACTTGCCTCATGTGGTTGCCACTGCACCCAACTTTGATGGAATCACCCATGTCGGAGGTGACATGTTCGTCTCCATTCCTTCTGCTGACGCCATTTACATGAAGGTATGTGTACTACCATGCTTACATCGTTTAGAAGTTTCATTTTCTCGTTCGGTCTCTGATAATTGTTTTTTATGAATGCAGTGGATTTTGCATGATTGGAGCGACGAGCACTGCGTGAAGATCCTGAAGAACTGCAGAAAAGCGATACCAGAGAAGACGGGAAAGGTGATAATTGTGGATCATGTGCTTCGACCCGAGGGGAACGAAGCCTTCACTGACGTTGGCATTGCATTTGACATGATGCTTCTGGCTCACAACGCCGGTGGCAAAGAGAGGACCGAAGAGAATTGGAAGTGGCTATTCAAAGAAACAGGGTTCGCACGTTACAACATCATCAAGATCAACGCTCTCCCCTCCATCATCGAGGCGTATCCGATTTGAAGAACCAGGAACCCACTTCTGCTGCATATGTGTGGTGTTATTGTTGCTGTCATGAACAGCTTTATGATCTTCGTGTTATATCATTTGGCTTTCTCTAGCCCTTATGTTTGTGTACTAAATAAAAACTACAAAAACGCCCACCACCACCAAAGTAATGCAGGGTTCATATGGGTTATATGTATATGTTCCTTCGAGTGAGTGGTGTGTGGTTGTGAAGAATCTGTTGCTCATATTTAATGAATGAAATTTCTGGTGTGTATAATTGCTTTTGTCCTGTTATTTCACATCCTCCAGTAATATGATTAAAGTGTTGTATTGCATTATGAGATAACCTTTCTCTTGCACAATTTACATAGATTTTAACCTATGTGATTGTGATTGAATTCACGGGATTATTTACTGTTCTTGCGAAACATGGTACAGAGAAAAGGAAAAAAACTAAAAACTCAATATGAGTATTTTATTATTTTCCTTCTAAACGTGCTAAAACATATCAACACGTGATGTTTGAAAATATAAAAAGAAACAACAAAGATAAGATGAGCCTAAGGCCCAAAAAAAAAGTAAAACAAGACTGCAATGAGGTTTCAAGAAATGCAATAAGACTGCAATTTCTAAAATGACCTTTCAACAAATGAATTTCGAAATCCAATAAAGGAAAAACTTGATTTTGAAAAGGTTTACCAAATTTTGAAATCCGGTTAAGTATTGCTTTCTAGGATCACCCTGCAAGTCACTGTTAGGCCTTGTGTCACATGTTTCAGAGTTCAGAATTTTTACTGGTTCTTTAAGTTGTCAGCATTAAAATTTTACTGATATTTTAAATATTTTTTTAACATATTTTAAAATGTTAAAATTAATAGTAATCAGTATATTATAAAAATATAATAGAAAAATAACAAAAAAAATTAGCACAGAATTCAAATTCCACATGTTTGTAGTGTAAATCGTGTGTTGACACTAATTCATACTACAGTATATTTCAAAGTGACCGATCCCAAATGGTGTAGCTTGATAAAAAAAACATTGGGGTGCCAAAATTTCAGAAGAAAAAGGCCAACTGTTCTCTTAAAACTACTTCCTGCCGCATTTACTAGCCTGAATGAATTGGCAGTTTTGACACGTGCGCATTCATCAACAACCTTTGAATTGGTTAGATCGTGAACATCATCCTTAATGTCTCCACCTACATGCTTGAATTTCTTTTCAACCAAATGCCTCTTCTAAAATATCCTATAATCTTATCAACTATATTTTCAAACACGACTCTCATCTTCCAAATGCTAGAATAATGCGGTCAAAATTTCCTTCCTTTGGTACCAGATACACGTATAGAATAATGCTATTATTTGGACCAATGAAAAAAAAAAAAACAAAAAGATAGTTACTTGAGCGATAACTACGTTATAGGCTAACAATGGGGAAAATGTATGGCATCCAAAGCCACACAAAGAAACAGACACACAAACACAACACCCATCCTTTC
>Ga0214543_1004205_pt1 | contig 27482 bp, 10 predicted proteins | sample CNSS2metaG_FD_160094 | JGI IMG/M metagenome (GOLD analysis project Ga0214543, IMG submission 160094) | Root nodule microbial communities from cowpea collected in UCLA plant growth center, Los Angeles, California, USA - CNSS2 | ecosystem: Host-associated > Plants > Roots > Nodule | place: USA... | reverse complement strand
GGGGGGATCATCTAGGGCGATGAAGCTTCCTTTCCCATTGGTATAGGTATGGGGGGATCATCTAGTTCGATGAAGCTTCCTTTCCCATGAGAGAGTGTGAAATTTTGCCGGTTATTTGTTCTTGATCTAGATATATGCATTTGTTGACAATAGACAAGATAATTATAAGAAAATGAAATGATCATGCTTTATTTATGACTATGATGCCTCGTTAAAACCTTCTTGACCAAAAACCCTCCTTAGGTAAAAAAGATCAAGGTAGGAAAGAGTACATCATTTATTGCGCAATCAAAATCACAAAAGAGTCTGAAAAATAAATGTTTGGCAAACTAACTGTAATAAAACTTGAGATGTGAGGCATTCCAGGTGGCCGGGACAGGGGCACCGGATAGGTGCTCCAACCTGTATGCGTCGTTCCCCACGGCTTCACTGATTCGGAATGGTCCTTCCCAATTGGGCGAGAACTTCCCCTCGTGCTTCCGAGCGGCACTTGCCATACGCCATACTAGATCTCCCTGGTGAAAAGATCGTGGTTTGACTTTAGTATTATAGCGACGCTGGGCCCTTAGTTTAGATGCTTCCTCCCGAATGCGAACTTGATCTCGGAGCTCTTGAACCAGGTCCAGGCTTGTTAGCATACTTTCTTTATTAAGACGCGCGTCGAACAGGCGGCGCCGCAAAGAGAGCTCTCCAATCTCGACCGGAATCATTGCGTCTACTCCATATGCTAAGCAGTAGGGTGTCTCTTGTGTTGTTGACTGAGGGGTGCAGCGATATGCCCATAAGACTTCTAATAACTCGTCAGCCCACCTTCCTTTGGCATCTCCCAACCTCTTTTTAAGTTCTCGCAGTATGACCTTGTTCGCTGCTTCGGCTTGCCCATTTGTTTGTGGATGTTCGACTGAGCTGGTTATATGTTGTATATGGAGTCCCTTATAGAACTCAGCTAACCCCTTGTCGATGAACTGTCTACCATTGTCCGTTATGACGATGCTTGGTATGCCAAACCTGCACACTATATTCTTCCAGACAAATTTTTGTACCTGCTGGGCCGTGATCAGGGCCAGTGGCTCCGCCTCAATCCATTTAGTAAAGTAGTCTATAGCTACCAACAAGAATTTTACCTGACCTTTCCCTGGGCTGAAGGGCCCTAGAATATCCATGCCCCACTTGGCGAAAGGCCAAGGGGAGGTAATACCGTGCAACTCCTCTGACTTGAGATGTATCATATTATCGTGCTGTTGGCACTGGGCGCACTTCCTTACGTACTTCTCGCAGTCTTCCTTGACAGTCGGCCAATAGTATCCTGCTTGTAGTACCCGAGCTGCCATGGTTCTCGATCCTGAATGTAAGCCGCAAATTCTCGTGTGTAACTCTTCCATAATATACTGGGCTTGGTGGTTTGTGACGCATTTTAACAGAGGGTTGGAGAAACCCCGTTTGTACAATTCTTCACCAACCAAAGTGAATCGAGAAGCTTTCCTGCGCATGATAGGGTCATCAATTCCATTTGTGTCACCGTGTTGAATGAACTGTATAATGGGAGTCATCCACCCTTTCTCCTCTGGTGCGACTGTCTCAGCAGTATTGCATTCTGCCAAAGTTACAGTAGGACGGTCAAGTGTGGCATGGATCACTATATGATGTTGTCCCTTGACTTTGGTAGTTGCTAACTTCGAGAGCAAGTCGGCTCTGGCATTTTGGGCTCTATCAACATGCTTTACGCTTGCTGTTCTGAATCTGTTCAACATGCCCTGCACAACGTGATAATATCGTAATAGGAGGGGGTCCTTTACCTGGAAAGTGCCGTCCAAGTGTCCTACGACCAATTGTGAATCAGTTTGGCATGTCACTGTATCTGCTCCCATGTCTGCTGCGAGGGTCAACCCTGCGATCAATGCCTCATATTCTGCCTGATTGTTAGAGAGTTTAAAGCCAAAGCGCAAAGCTTGTTCGAGTAGTAAATCATTCGGTCCTTGCAGAACAATCCCAGCGCCCCCGCCTTTCGCGTTTGAGGAGCCATCCACCGACAGGATCCAACCTTCCTCGCGTACGTCAGGATCTCCCGTTAATTCGTTGACAAAATCTGTCAGGCATTGCCCCTTGATCGGCCCTCGGGCTTCACATCGAAGATGATACTCAGATAGTTCCACGGACCACCCGACCATTCGGCCGACGAGGTCGGGTCGCCTCAAGACTTTGTGTATGGGGTAGTCAGACTTGACTATTACCTCGTTCCCCTGAAAGTACGGTCGCAGTCGTCTGGTTGTTATCACAAGTGCTAGGATTACCTTCTCCACTGTCTGGTACCGCAGTTCTGCATCATGTAGGGCTTTGCTAACAAAGTATACGGGTTGCTGGTCCCCTGCATGATCTTGTACAATGGCCGCGCTGACAGCATTGGTAGAGATGGCTAGGTATACTAACAGGGGTTTCCCCTTGCTAGGCTTTTGTAGTACTGGGGGAGAAGACAAATATTCCTTTAGTGACTGGAAAGATTGCTCGCAAGCCTCATCCCATACGAATTTTTGTGCTTTTTTCAGGAGCTTCAGCATCGGCTGGATTCTTTCTGCTAATTTAGGCATAAAACGTGACAATGCAGTTAGCCTCCCTACCAATCTCTGTATCTCCTTGATGTTGGATGGACTCCTCATGTTGACAACCGCTTGGCATTTATCGGGGTTGGCCTCTATTCCCCTGTGGGTTAACATGAAACCCAAGAACTTTCCGCCTGCAACCCCGAAAACACACTTTTCTGGATTCAGTCTCATGTCATACTTCCGTACAGCTGCCAAGACCTCCTCCAAATCTTTGACGTGTTGTTCGAGTGAATCTGACATGACTACCATGTCGTCGACGTAGACCTCCATACATTTACCGATGAGATGACGAAACACCTTGTCCATTAACCGCTGGTATGTGGCGCCAGCATTCTTTAGCCCAAAAGGCATGACTTCATAGTAAAAATTAGCCTCTTCCGTGATGAATGCCGTTTTTTCTTTGTCGGGAGGAAACATTGGAATCTGATTGTACCCAGAGTACGCATCCAGAAAACTGAGCACCCTGTGTCCAGCTGCACCGTCTACCAATTTGTCGATGCTTGGGAGAGGGTATGTGTCTTTAGGGCACGCCTTGTTGAGGTTGGTGTAGTCTGTACACATCCGCCATTTCCCATTTGCCTTTTTTACCAACACTACGTTGGCTAACCAGGTCGTATAGGTGGCCTCCTTGATGAAGCCTGCTGAAATTAACTTCTGTACCTCTGCTCTGGCTGTTTCCCTTTTTTCTCCACCCATTTTTCTTCTCTTCTGTGCAACAGGCCGAGCTTCCCGAAAAATAGACAGTTTGTGACTGGCTACTCTTGGGTCGATGCCTGGCATGTCGGCCGCACTCCAGGCGAACAAATCAACGTTCCTCTGTAACACTTCCCGCATCTCGGGGGTCTTTACAAGTGTCCTGCTTACATGGGTGTATCGATGTTCATCGAAATGGAATTCCTCTGTGCTTTCGATCGGTTCCACCCTCTCCTCGCTGCTGACCCGAGGATCTAGTTCTACTTCTACTTCCCCTGGGACCTTCTCAATGTTATTCACTGCTCGTCTGGGAGGAGACTCGGATCTTTCTCTCAAACTGTCCGCGTAACACCTGCGAGCAGTCGGTTGGTCTACATGCACCGTGATTATGTCTCTTGAGGCGGATGGAAACTTCATGGCCAAGTGATATGTGGAGACTACTGCACCAAGCGTATTCAACGAGGGTCTCCCTAGCAAAATATTATAAGAGGTGTGAGCATCAACAATAAGGTACCAGATTTTTACCGTTCGTGTTACCATTCTTGTCCCGAACTTGGTGAATAAATCGACGTAGCCTTTCGTATTCACTCGTTCCCCTGCGAAGCCCACGATCGACTCTAAGTATTGCTGGATCTCTTCTTCTGGAATTTTCAGCTTCCTGAGACTGCCCCAATATAGGATGTCCACCGAACTACCTGGGTCCACCAGAGTTTTCCTGACCGCGAAGTCCTCGATCTCTACTGATATCACCATTGGGTCGTCATGTTGGGGGTCGATCGCTTGGAAATCGTCGTCTCGGAACGTGATGGGTGGCATGTGCCGTCTGGGACATACTGTCACGGCGTTGACACTATGGATTGCTCGTACATACTTCTTTCTTGCAGACGTAGTGGCCCCACCTCCTGCGAAACCTCCGGAGATGTAGTTGATTACTCCTCTCAATGGCCTTTCTCTCGTATCCCGCTCATCATCTTTTTTGGGTTCGGCCCCTCTGCGGGTGCGGTCTCCTTCCCTATCTCGGTACTCTGACGTCCTTCGTGGTCGCTCCTCATAGCGCTTTTCTCGTTCTCCCCTTGAGGAGAATCCCCCGCCTTCCCGTTTTACGAATCTTCTTAGGTGTCCTGCCTGTATCAATTCCTCGATTTTGTCTTTCAAGGTAAAGCATTCCTTTGTTGTGTGCCCATAATTTCGGTGATACCGACAATGCTTGGTGGTCTCGGCGTTCGGGGGAGTCGGGGCCCTTCGAGGGGCTGTTATTAGATCGGTGTTCAGTGCTTCTTCCAGAATTCTTGCCCTGTTGGACACGAGTGGTGTGTACCTGTTGTATTTCGGCTGCCTAGAGTCTTTGAACCTGTGGCCGGATCGAGGTGCTAACGCTCGCTCCCTATCATGGTGCCTTTTCTCCTGTGCGTCCGATCGAGTTGTATTGTGAAATTCTTTCAATTCCTCCATCTGCATGAATTTAGTGGCCCTGGTCCGAAGTTCGTCTAGATTGTTTACGGGCTTCTTGCATAGACTGTCAACAAAAGGGCCATGCTTTAGTGCTGTGATAAGGTGGTGCATGGCGACCTCAGGATTCAAATTAGAGATATTCAAGGATATCTTTCCGAATCGGTCCATAAACTCCCGCAGAGACTCTCCTTTTTCCTGTCGTATATTTACCAGTGCCAGAGAAGTAAGGTGGTGTGGCTTACTAGTGGCAAACTGTATGCCGAAACGGGTGGCCAACGTATCGAAACAGTCGATAGAGTTGGGTGGCAACCGTGTGAACCAATTGAGTGCAGGCCCTTTTAGGGATGTTGGGAAAACACGATAGAGGATTGCGTCGTCCGAGGTATACAACCCTGCCTGGGTGGTGAAGACGTCCACGTGCTCCTCTAGATCAGTAGTGCCATCGTACTGACTTATAGTTAACCCCTTCCATCGCGCGGGAAGTTCTGCTTCCATGATCCCGTCCACAAAGGGGTGGCGTCTGGCTGCTCTGGGCCTTGCTTCTGTTTGGTTGGTGGTGGTTTGTGCTCTGGACTCGTCTCGTCCGGTACCATCCCCTCCCTCTTCATTGCTATGGGATTCCTCCCTGTGGGGGGGATTCTGCTCAATTTGCGCTCGCATCCGTTGGTTCTCCTCTCTCAGGGCGTTCAATTCTTCCTCGTTCTTGCGCCTTAACTCTTCCAACTGGCGGTTCATCTCTCGTTGCATCTCCGCTGCTACTGAATTATGATCGACTGCTGCCCTTGTCGACACCATCCTGCTTGAGAATTGTCTGGCCCCACGGTGGGCGCCAATTGTACCTGATCGATACTATTTAGGTGCGGAACCAGACGGTCCCAAGAACCCTCTGTGTCGAACCTCTTCCTGTTCCTCCCAGTCGTCTGCACTCCCAGCCGTCTGCACTCCGGGGGTGGGGGTACCTGCAGGCACTCCGACGCTTAAGTTAGAGAGTGATTGATATAGGTAGTAGTAGGTTAATCAGAAAAGTGTACCTTTACTTGTTCACAAGGCCTTAATTTATACTAATTTCTTAATGGACCCGTTATTAATATTTGCTGGCCGTTTGTATTTGAGGATTGATTCCTTCCCTTTCCGACTGAGGTTGCACACAGCGGTTCTTTCCTTATTGGCAAGAATTGTTCTTTTGTGCCTTTAATAAAGATCAGTCCTTTCCATTCCAAAGTTTGTCCGTCTGTACTTCTCACATATCAGCTCCTTCCTTTTTGGCCGTTTGTACTTCTAAAATATCAACTCCTTCCTTTCTTAGCCGTCTGTACTTCTCAAATATCAGCTCCTTCTTTTTTTTGAGGTTTGATTGCATGCTGCCCCTCTGTAACACATGTCTCGCCTGCTACCCCTTGGGCTGGGGTGTACTCGGCCAAGAGGGTCGGGAAGTACACGACCACTACGCTTATTGGGCTGTCAGCGTTGTGCTGGATCCAAGCCCTCGCGGTTGGGCCATCACGTGGGGACGCCCCTGTCTGGGCCGGGATGATCCCGGCCAACTTCTTCTTGTTGGGCCGAGTACTACTCGACCATACACTAACAAGAATATTATACCATGACTCATGAAAATTCCGGAATAGTAAAAAAAAAATGTTTAAAGATGAAATTAAACCCAAAACCTCTTATGCTAAAAGCTTTAGCTAACTATGCTATCATATCTTTCTTTAATCATGATAAAATGATAAAATAATATTTTACCTCCTCCTATTAATTGTACAATAGCCTATTCATTGACCTTGATTAGCCATTTAATTGTCTTGATCAACTTTTATTTCCTTGTTTGGTATCCATATACATTGAGTCACATTACTTTGTCCTTCATCTTCCAAAATTCTATTTAATTGCTAAAAAAATATTAATTAAACTCATGACCTCACATGTCCAATAAAATAAAAGCATAATTACGTCAAATACACGTAGTAAGAATTTAACACATGACCTTCCAACCTTAATCAACAACAAAGAGTTTTTCCCAATTGTGCTACTTTTCACTTTAATATAAGTTATTATTTATTATTTCAAATAATGAGATTCACGTGTGTGTATATATATATATAAATAAATAAAAGCATCACCAACTTCACCTAAAATATTATTTGCTCTTGTGTAACGAGTTACATTATCATCGCCAAACACAAGCAGATAGGGTGAAATAACAATATAAACCATTAATAACCAAAATAAAGTGAACACACACTCGTCAGAGGACCTCTATTCTTCGATTCTAGAAAACATGGTCACTACCATGTTCATACACATTATACATCCTCATATGATGACCTTAAGACAACTCTGCTACAACCAACTACTTGTGGTTCCACCTCTACAAGCCACAACTCATACATTACACATGCAGGACTATCATGTAGCGAACCACGATTCATAACACAAGGTGGAGTTTCCAATATGAACCACAATTCGTATTCTCAACACAAGATTCACAACATCATTGGACACTACCCGTAATTGCCTAATCAAGTGGAGCCAACCCATACGAGTCACAACTCGCATACTCATACTAGTTTTCCAATATCACCAGGCAACTACCCGGGATCGCCACATGTTTACCTTCCATTCCGAGCCACAACTTGTTAGGATTGAGCGCTTACTAGTAGGCTAAAAGCTATAGCCAATAGTCAGGGCATAATTCATTTTACTTAAGAGTGTAACAGCTCAAACGCCACAATTTGATTATGACCTGACCGACAGGACAATTGATGTCACCTACAACAATCTTCCCCTTAGCAATTATCCTACTAGGAATCCTACTTGGATTGTGACTTGGCTCACCTGGCTTACGCCACAGAACAATTATGCAACCAACAACAATCTCTCCCTTAACAATTGTCCACCAGGAATAGAACTCGTGACCTTGACTCTGATACCAATTGTAACACCCCAATTTTGAGATGTCACGGAAAGTTAGAAAATGAATGCATTTGACGGAAAATGATTATCGTTGCGTAGTTCAAAACCTCAAGTTGTCTAAAAAATTTCAAATAGCAAACGCAATTAAAGGAATTTACATTGTCTTGAACCAGTATGGTAAAACAATTTAATACAAGAATATAAAATCCCAAGTTCATCCCCAACCTCTCGTCATTCTACTTCATGCTCAAGGTATCATCCAAAGCGGCGTAGACCATGCACACATCCATTGGAACAACCCATGTCCCCTGCGTTATCGCCTAATGCTGCCTAAGTCACGAGTTGTAGACCACCTAATGGAAACCTCTCGTTGCCAAGCGTCACATGCTTTAGAGGTTTCTGGATTTTCAGATATCGCCTAGCGGACCCATTCTCACCACCAAGTGCCATTTGCTCCTGTGCCACTTTCCACCTTCTTGTCGCCTGGCGGAACCATCCTCACCACCACGCAACTACGCGCTACAAACCCCTTCTGGTTTGTAGCTCTTGCTTGGCGGTTCAATTCCCACTAGCAAGCACTACAACAGTAAACTAGTTTTACTACTACAACATAATTTCCCATCCATACAACCATCACAACACACTACACAGTGCTCAATGACACACAAATCATCCTTTCAAAGTTGGAGTTCACCCCACACATGCCCTACGACCAGTTTATCTTATATATGTGCACCCAGTTAAACTATACTCATGCTTAGATTTAATTAAGGAGCACCATGATATAGAACTCATACAATAGTCACCCCATCATTCCTATTTTCTTTCATGATCCCAAACAGTACTTCAATTTTCACTAAATCCGTTATAACACTATGCATTACACTTTAGTATACCACAAGTTCACTCATCCATACGTAGGATCCCATTACTTACCAATTGAAACTAGGAAAAAAAGCACCATGCCTATGACTAAAACTTAAACCAGTCACTGCATCACTTATAACTCAGACCACAACACCTACTACAACAAATAACTTATACTAAACTCTGCAATCCTCATCCCATTCCATATCTACTTGTTCCACTCCCGTAATCATGCTTTCTCTCCAATATCCAAGGTACTAATGATACCTTTTTCTCTTAATATCACCTAACTAGTACCTCTCGTCCCCACAATAAAATCCAACTCATACCCATCACGTCCAAAACACAAGAATTCTCTGTGTTTTTGTGTTATCGCCTGGCTGTGAGTAAAGCCCTGCCAGGCGGTGTTTTGGGAAAATCCCAGATTCTTTTGCACCTGTTAGAAATCCCAGACTCCCACAACCAATTGCAAAGTTAACCATTTCCCGTGAACCGAGCCTGTTCATGCTTTTGGTAACTAACAATTCCACTTTATCATACAACTTCCAGTTACCACCAATTACACATAAAATGTCAAGTTTCCCATTCTTTTCCACAAACCCTATCATACTCATATGTAAATTCCACACAATTCATCCAATACATCACAACAAAGGAATAATTCATCAACCTAGACTAGAAATCACGAATCATGAAGAACAGAAACATGCTCACATGCTCAAGTGACCCATACACCAGACAAAATCCATAACAACCAACTGGGTAATTTCAACATGAGTCGCATGGCGGCTTTGAAAGCCCGATAAGCAGTTTTTGGAAATTTTCCAAAAATCCAACAAAATCCAAAAAAAATGTGTAAACCAATATTCATGCTTCTCATGCAATTCACAATTACATAATTCAAATATAAAACACAATTAATAGCTCCTCTAACTTGGATTCCCTTCTCAAGTTGAAACCCTAAGTCCTTTAATGATAGCAAATGTGTCCCACTTCCTTGGCTCCTACCATTTCCACTCCGATTGGCTTCCAAAGGTCCATTCCTCTCCCTGTTTCCACTCTTATTCTCACTTTCCAACCACCCTTATATTAATTCACTCCAAAAATAAAACGAAAATGATTAAAATTGGGTTTAATGGCCATTCAAGTGCCATTACCCAGTGGTTTCCCAACCCTTCCATCTGCTCCCTATGACGACTAAGGTTTCTGACCCTTCTCCTTCACGTCAAAATGCATTTGGGGCAAAAATGAACCTATTTATTGCCATTCAAGGTTCGATCACACAACCAAAAATTACCAAGCCAATGCACAACCAATCAACCAATTCAAGTTTCGCGATAATTCCTACACATATAGGATTATATTATCACACACCATGGTCAAGCCAAGTCCTTTCCTACTAACTAGGTATTCTCAACCATTTGAGTTAGTATTATTCCATGTCATAACTCCCCGCATTAAATGTCATAAAGACTCCATTACTCGCATTTATATTAAATAAATATTTATTTATTTATTTAATTTCAGAAGTCCTACACAAAGTATGCCTACAAACACAAATAATTCAAGTTATACAATAACTAAAAAATATAAGACTACAACTTTGTTATATGGCTAATACATATAGAAGATCATAACAAAAAACCAAATTTACAATGAAACTTAAAAACTAAGAAAAACAACTTAAATAACTCAAAAATATAAGACCACAACTTTGTTATATGGCTAAAACATACAGAAGATCGTAACATAAAACCAAATTTACTATGAAACTTAAAAACTAAAGAGAACAACTCAAAACCTAAACAGTAGAAAAATACAACCACAAGTATGATACACAAAGTTTATCAAGAGTGTAAATACACAACTGCAAAACAAAAATCAAGCAACACCAAAAATAGAACCCACAACCCACAACCCATAAAGAACACCAAAAACAAAACCATAAATTTTTGCAAAACCTACACGCAACTCCAAATAAAACAAAACGAACAGAACCGTAAATCCTAAAAAGATCAAACAAAACCCTAGACCATAAGAAACCTAGAACCAAAAAAAAATCATACCTTCAAGAAAATCACTGCACGACAACCACACACCAAAAAAATACCCCTTTACAAATATCAACCCAACAAAACCCCACACACAAATACCCCTTTACAAATACCATACCTCGGACCATAAATGTAGTGAAGAGGAAGAAACGAAAAACAAACATCAACCCAAATGAAATGAAGGAGGAAGAGAATACCACAAATTTCATTTCATGTTTGAAGTTATGCAGAGAAACATTTGAAGTATGAACTCTATCATCCATCACACACACGTAGTGTTCGCGCCAATCTACACCCTATAAAATGACATAAAGACCACAAAAAATTACAGATGTCAAACGTTGAGCCATGGGAAAAAAAGAAAAATATGGACACGTGTCAATCATATAAGTGAGGTCAATTCTGGAATTTTAATAATAAATAATATTTCTATATTTATAGTAGATAAGGAGGGAAATATAAACATAATTCAATAAATATTAAAAATAATATCGAAATTTAAATGGTCTTTAACGTTAAAATAAATAATACTAAAAATAGTAAACAATATATTAAAATATAAAATAATAATAAATAAACTGAAATACATTGTGAAATATTTATTAATCATTGAAATTAAATTCTTCATAAATTAAACTCTTTAAAAATTAAGTATAGCCCAATAAATATTATTCACCAAATATAATATCTTAGAAAATTTTTTAAATGAAATAATGTTTTTAAATTAAATAATTACTAAACTCTCCTATCTCTTAGAAAAAAATTTAAACAATTTTTTTAAATAAACATTTTTATCTCTTAACATAATATTTAAAAAAAAAATCTTTTAGATTATATAACTAATAAATTCTATTATATTTTACTTAAAATATCGTTTAACCTTTATTTTTAAAATTATTATAATTTTCATATCTCACATCAAATATTTTTACGTTTAAAAATATTAATTATAATTTTAAAATTTTATAAAATCTATTAATTGCATAAAAAGGTAATTATAAAACAAAATATAATTTTTTAAATGATATCTTTGGTAATTTCAATTATCAATTTTTAAACAACTATCCATGATTTTAATGTGAAAAATGGTATTTTAATTAGCCTACTATCATTTATTTAATTTTTTATCTTGTATTTAGTATAAATTATATCATTTATGCTTTATAGTTTAAATATATGAGGATAGTTATCCAATGTTCATGAACACATAATATTATTAATACCTTATTCTGTTTTTCTGCACCAAAAGAATATTTGTACTAACCGTTCTATTTTTCTATTTCAAAATAAAATAAAATAAAATTAAACTTAATACTAATAAGCATTTAATTCTCCTTGATGAGTTATTATTTGTTGTGTTTGTGACTAGATAAGTCCTAAACTTTTTTTTTGCTGTTGCAAATTAATATTTCAAATTATTAATTCCGACCAACTTTATCTATAATTTATAAACTTCTACCAATTATTTATGTTAACTTTACCTTCCATGCCACGTCTCAATATGTAAAAAAAAAACTAATTAAAATTAAATAAAATTCAATATAATTGGTCTTGTTACCAATCATGACGTCTTGGGTTCAACTGTCATATACAAAAGAGGTTTTGATTTGTGACAACTTTGCATTCTTCTAAAATTACAAAGAAACTGTTCACACTTATAAAACTTCACTATAGAAGTCATCATCTATCATCTTTACTACTTCACCCTTTTTCGTAAATTAAAAGTCAACCAACCCTTCTTTTTGTAAAATTTCCCTCAAACTAACACTTTAAAAAAAAAAACCCAAAACAGAAAAAGAAGAGAAAAAGCATGACATGGTTATGGACAATAACATTGTGCAACCACTGCAAGAGCAATCACCGCAATCAGTACATCATCAACAGTTTACCCAGTGGTTGCACTTGCCGTGTTTGCACATGCAAAGGTTGCACGAAATTCCTTCTACCATTCCTGACTCTGCTTCGTCATTCTTCTTTCTCTCTCTCTCTTTACTTTTTTTCTTCCTTTCCAACTCATTATAGAAATTCTACTATGATGCTTTTTTATTTTTACCTTCTTTTCCCTCTCAACTTATATGTTTTCTTTTAGATAAAATAACAAAAAAATATATATATATATATATATATATATATATATATAATGTATATATGGGTTGCGTAAGAGTTTGTGAGACCTAAAACAAACTTAAAAAGTGAGGCCTTTTATTTAAAATTTAATTTTCAAATTTTTTTATGTAAAATTATTTACTAAATTGTCATAATTAATTTCATTTGACAATGCAATACAACTCAACTTCCTAAGTCATTATCTCAGCTCCTACAGTCAAGATCCAAGCTTTTACGGTTCATACCTCAATTGATTCACTTTATACCACATCTAGTGTCCAAGTGGATCCCTCCCCATCTCTCCTTCGTATCATGATCTACCTACTGAGAAGGTTGTATGTGATGATAGTGGTAAGATCATTATGACATTCATCGATAAAGGGTAAGTGTATACTATTATTTAATTTTGTTTGTAATTAATTCACTTATGTTCATTGATCTCTTGTCTTCTTTTTAGGTGGAGGCCTAACCACCATGCCACTGAGGCTATTGGGGATGTAATTAGAACACATTCTAGAGGTCCATACTATCACTATGAGGTTATCCATGTAGATGTTTAACTTGTATGTTGGATGCACTTTAAGGTAACATAACATTGGATTTTACATCAATTGTATAGTTATTATATAATTATGACTTGTTATTTCTCTATTTTGCAGTCTCATGTTATTTGGGCACCTAAGCATGAGTGGCAAATTCAGAAGTTTTATTAGTCAAAATAACAAAGTGCCTTTGTGGTATGCTCACGAAAGCTAGGAGTAAGTTGACCAAACCTATTTGGATAAGGGATAAGACTTGAACTGAATTGTGCAACTATTGGGACAATGATAAGTTCAAAGAAAAATCCTCTTAGAATAAAATAAACAGATCTTCATCATGAGGTGGAGCATTACACTCTACAGGTTATAAATCCCATCTCGAGGTTGCATTGGGGTTGGTATGATTTATTTACAACATCCCCAAATTTCTTTACATGATTTAAATTTAGGTATTAAAGAATATAATCATACTAATTGAATAACATTTGTCAGGAGTGAAAACATGGTTGTCCAGTGGACCTAGATGAGTTATTTCTTACCACTCACAATAGGAATGACGATTCCTGGGTAGATACACGTTCACGTCAAACCTATGTATGTTATCCATTTCATTATTCAACTTGTTTTAATTTTTCTTTGCAATTCTAGCATTTTCAAATATTATGATATTTGCATAATCTACAACAAAAACTAGAATTAAATGTTGGAAAGATGTTTATGGCCTGGAGACATGGCTGCCAACATGTATCATAGTGTGTTATCCCTCACTTAACCTTCAAAATTATAAAATTCTTCCTACACAAAAACAATTGCATAAGGTGGAGAGACTTCGAGAAGAAGTGAGACAAGCAACTTAAAGACTTGTTGCAGCCGATGAGAGAGGTGTTGCAACATCTGACGGCTTAACTAAAACAAAAAAGAAATGCACCATGATGGAAGAAGAAATGAAGTTGATGACGCAACATTTAGCCTTACTATTGGAAAGACATATTGCAAGCACTTCAACATGAACCAATCACATGCATCCACTTTATGATCCCTTATTTGATGATCAATCCCTCCCTTGAACATGGACTTCATGAGGTAAATAGCAGTATATATGCTTTCTTCTTTTGCAATATCATAACCGCATTTCCATGCTAATGGTTAACTATGGTCACAATTTAAAGTATTTGTTGTTATTGGATTGGTGCTAATGTTAAAGTTCACTATGGTCACAATTTGAAGAATTTGTTGTTCTTAGATTGAGCTCCACTATATGTGTTTTCAATTTAATTAAATACTTGGAAGAATATTTATTGTAGTATTGAATTTTAGTATTTGGCGTATGTTACACCTTTGTCCTAGTTAAATTTGTATTGCCTTTTCTTCAACTTGTGTTGCTTAATTGTAGGGTGAACACTGTTTTTGCGCTTTATATATTTATATTTTACATATTGGTTTTTCATTTCATATGTAATGTTGCAGTGGACCTTTTATAGAGCTGAGTGACTATGAATTCAACTTCCTCAACTTCAGTTTCAATTTTAGTTAGTAGGCTTATTTGTATGTTGAACATTATAATCAAATTATGACTTGTAACTTTTCATCCTTTGATGTGCTACCCACAATTACTTAGCTTTTATAAACTTGTTTGTATTGTAATTTGATACTTATGAGTCAATCAAGAATAAATGTAGTTTAATTATCTATTGATTGTAATTAAAAGGACTTATGGATGGATAACATGACTGAATTGGGTTATATTGATTCCGCAATTGTGTGATTCTACGTGCAAATTAAATTTGGGGTCAGAACCAAATAAATTACACTGGTTATATCAATTGTTATTAGTGTCAATGATAAATGCTCATTTTACGTATTATTCATATGCATTTTAGCACTTATCTTGATTAATTACATTGTATATATTGAGGATTTTACTCCATTTTGATTAAAATTTAGTAAAAGGATTTGGATATGAACATGTGTGGTTAATACATGTATTTTTTGAATAATTTCTGCAGAATTAGAAGAAAGATAGCATAACAGATTGAGCCCTATAATCAAAGCTTGAGCAACTCAAAGGCAATTTCAAGAAGATCCAAATTCTGGAGGAAACCCATATTTGAAAAAAGCTTTGTGATTGAACAACACAAAAAAAGGTTTAAGCTAAGAAGAAACCCTCCATGAAATAAAAGCTCACGAGATTAGCCACCATGTTCGTAGTTGCAACCAACCTCCAATTTCATATAATTTAAAGGGAAGACCCCGTGTTTTGTATCCAAAATTCCATTATAGATTATAGTTTCTCTCTCTAGAGTCTCTCTCTTTCCCACTTCATTTGTAATATTCTAAGTTAGAGGAGACATGAGGAAGATGCAGTTTCTTTTACGATTGAATGTAAGAATCATCATAAGTTGTTGAACTTCCTTGTGTTGAGATTAGATGTAGTTATTCTGAATTATTGAATTGGTACTATTTTACTGTTCTATTCACCTGTTCTTTCATGTGTTCATGATTCAATTCACATTTCATGTGTGATGAACTGATCAATCATCTGTTACATATATAAATTGAGTTAAGCGAAAGCTAATTCATCTTATAGATTCAATTGAATCATTTAAGGATGTTAAAAGTTAGACATGTCACTATATGACTTAGTTGGCTAAAAGAGTCTTGATCTTAATGCAAAAGCCTCTTCACTAAGATGTGGAGAATTCATCCTAAGTTAGAATGCTTTTAGGTCTTAGTGTTGCAGAAAAGGACCTAGGATTACATTAGTGTACTTCCATGAACAATAACTGTGCACATAAAAAGAGTGGTGAAATCCAATCCCTGTGGATATGACACTTGGTACTACAGTCGAACCAGTGCACTTGCTAGTGTGATTGATTGCGAACTAGGATATCATCAGTCGGACAACCCACACATCATTTAATATATTAAATTATTTTTCCTACTTAGCATCGATTAGCCCACACTTTATTCAAATATTTAAAAATATTATTTGCTAATAGGGTTGTCCGACCCACGTGCATTTTAATATTTTAGCATCACTAATAATTGGCATTATCATGTTTTTATTTTTGTTTATTTTTATCTTTTATTGTTATTTTATTAATATGTTTTTGAATATTTCAGGTTTTATTTAATAAAATTCGAAAAGATAAATATTTGGTTTATGTTTTGCAAGTAAGTGGAAATATCAGAGATTTAAGAAGATTATCATTAGTATCAGTAGATATTACTGAATATTAAAAGAATATATCAACAAAATAAGTTATCCACTGAGTTGGTTACTTCAATTACAAATCATAAGATTTGAAGAATATATCAAACATATGGAATCTTCGAAGATTAAAAGATATACATAAAGTATTATCTATTACAATTTATTCAAATACAAAACCAAGTTCAAATTTTAGGTGCAGTACAATTATTAAAGTCTATAAATTGACGGTCTGACAAAGGTCAAAACACATTTTGGAGAGAAAAGAAACTTGATCTATATACACTTGATAATAGAAGGACATTCTAAAGGTTGGGGGCATTTAGCTTCAACATCAATCTAGTATTCAGTATGTCTAGGAGTAGCTAACTCCCTCATTCACGAGATTAGGTGTAATGTATTCTTAATTCTCCATGGATTCAGCATTCAATGTAATTATTTTCCATCATCTCTTATGTTTTATTCTTGTTTTAAGCGTATAGTCTAGGAATTTTGCACATGTGGGAGTACTAGCTGATCCGAAAGATAGTTTGGGAAACCTGATTATGATCTTCAACTGCATATTCTAGATATGGTGCATATGTGGGAGTACCAGCTGATCCAAAAGATAGTTTGGGAAATATGAGTAGGATAAAACAACTATGTGATTTCACATGGTAGACAAAGATATGGTCATTGGTCATTCTTAACATCAGCATATAGTTCATTAATGCAAACTTAATAACAAAAATTGCTAAAGTTTTTATTATTCAAGTTTAGGCTTGTCTACGATAAATCGAGGCTTGTTACAAAAGATGTGAATGTGATAGTAGGAAGTAGAAATACATTATTTGTTGTTTTTACTTTGAATAAAATCTTGAAACCCAATCCAGTGAAGCTTTTACCATATATTTTCTTAAATCAAGTTGATTGTTTCCATTGCATGAATTTCGGTTATTTCTTTACTTCTGAATTTATTTTTATTTTCATACACCAAAATGTTTTGTTATTCTTCTCCTTTATTTGTAAACAACCAATTATTTTAAATCACATTAGTCTCCATGGGAAATGATATATGGACTTGTCCACTATAATACTTGTACCATTTGGTAAACTTGTCAATTATGTAACTACCGCTATGTATTTTAAATTATTTATTCATTTTATCCTGAGCTAGCCCATGTTACTTATACAAATACTTTATTGTTTTACTATTTTGCATCATTTGGACAAAACTGTGTGCCATCTAACATACCCTCCCCTAGACGACACAACCAAAACTAGCGTCCATGGTTTTGTCGTGGACTGCCTTGCCGACGTTGGACCGACGATAAATGTGAATTATTGTCGACTTTAGCCTCCTAGCGTCGGCTTTTGGCCGACGCTATTTGGTTGATTTCTTGTAGTGATAAATCTATTAATAATATAACATTATAAATTATACTTATATAATTTAATATCTTTTATATGGGTTAAATATATTTTTAATCCCTAAACTTGTGTATCCATAGTCTAATTTGTTGTTGCTTGAAGTATAAAATGGTGTAGTGATATAGATAAATGTTTTTCTAGAAAAAGATCTTGGATCTAGATATTTCCCAATCTTAGAAAATACTTTGATAGTTGTTGTATGATTGGATTTGATTCAGTAACATATAAACTAGAGTGATAATTTTAAAATAATCAATTAACATTTTAATATAGAAGAGCAACAGAAGAATTACAGTGATAATCTAGATAGTTTATTAGATCCATTTGTTTGATCTTTGCCTTTAATAATTTGACAGATTCATTGTGTGACCAATTAACTTTGTTTAACTCATATAGTATGTTGCGACCTAGATGAGGGTGTTGTGCATTATCCAACAAGTGCACTAGGTCAATTGTAGCCCAAAAAGTAGTAACGAGGATTGGTTTTGATAAGTTGAAGACACGATTGAATATAAATAAGGATAAGTGATGGTGATTAAGGTGTTGGGATTGAACTTGACTTCTTCCACTCAAATTCATTGCCCTTGATTGTCACTAAATTATGTTCTTTATCTTAGCGTTCTTGGAAGTACTCTTAATTGTAATTCTAACCTCATGTCTATAGTATTCGAACCTAAGGGTGTCAGACACATGATGTCCTCATCCAAGTGGAAGAACCATTGCATTAAGAACAAGACTCTTTAAACAAACTAAAGTTGCATATCCATGTTTGGTATATGCCAAGCATTAGAATATTTGATTGGATCTAAACACTAAAACACATGTATATGCTATCTAGTGTTGATGAAGCATGAATAGTGCTCAAGTCATCAAATCAATAAGAACAAATTAAATAACCAACACATAAAACAACAACATAATATATATAAAACCAAGTGCAATACAGAGAGTTTAGAAGTTACATCCAATCCCAATTGGGAAAGAAGTTAGTTGTTCATATTGATGTATACAACAAGAACATGGAGTAGCTTTCGTTCTTCCTTAGCTTACAAAAGATATACAATATAAACCTATCCTAATTATGGAGTTTCCCTATCTAGAATGATTTACAAAAGTTAGCATAAAAATGACAAAGACATGCTTTGTATTTATAGAATTCTAGGTGTTGCTCTAACTCTAATCCAAGTATAGTCGTGACCTTTGGTTGCCAAGGTCTATCAAGACACTTCAACACCTTGATGTTTAACTCCTTTTTGTCAAATTCCTTACCCAAACCTATGAGATGGTTGATTATATGAGTGAATTTGTTTTGTACTTCTGCTATAGACTTTCCTTGTTGCATCTTGAATAACTCATACTCTTGAATCAAGGCATGCTTCCTTGCTCTCTTCATGTCATTGGTTCCTTCATGAGTCACTTCAAGCACCTCCCACATCTCCTTGGAACTCTTGCATTGTGCAACACGAAAAAAACACATCCATGTTTAGATACGAGGTAAGGATATTCTTAGCATTGCAATCATATTGAGCTCTTCTACTCTCTTCCTCTGTCCATTGAGTCCAAGGCTTATCAACTTGCACATTTTCAACAATATGCTTAGAAGTATATGGTCCATTTATCATTGCATCCTATATCCCTTGGTCTATTGATTCAATAAAGATTTTAATCCTAATTTTCCAAAATTCATAATTAATGTCACTAAACATAGGGGGTTTATGAATTGAGGTACCTTCAACAAAGGGGAGCTTGTTTTCAACCATTCCAAGTAGTTCAAAAACAGATTTAGGATCTTACTTGAGTAAATTTCAAGTACCTAGCTCTGATACCACTTGAAAGTTTTGAAATGGTTGAAATGCCAACAAAGGGGGGGGGGAGGTGGGGGGCGGCGACTGAAATGGCTAGTTAAAAAATATGGTTACTTTTAAAAGCCTAAAACAATTTTTAATTGAATCAATTTGATCACCAAGTATGGATGCAAATACTCTTGGACTGGACACTTTCAACCGATCAAAAATAGAGTTAGCCGATTGATTTTACTAAAAAATGTAGTATTGATATAATCAATCGATTGAATCATAAAAACAATCGACTAAAATACTGGGAAAAATACAAAAATGCAAATTCGTGATTTAAAGCAAGGTCAATGTAAAAGATTAGTCAAGATAGGTTGAAATAAGTTATACAAACATGATCAATGCTGCAGATAACACAAAATCACTCAAGAATGTCAAAAAGATGGTTTAGATCACAATTCTTTAAACTTTAAATTGTAATGAAAGAGGGAAGGGTTAGATAAAAGAGCAATGCACAAGATTTTTATACTGGTTCATTCAAACCTGAGCTACATCCAATTTTTCAAGGCAACCCGAGCTCGACTTTACACTATTTCAGAATATTTACAAAGTTTACACCCTTACACTTTCAAAATATGCAAAACACACACAAAAGACTCTTGAATCACACAAGAATCAAACTAGCACAGATGGACACCCCTTGCAGACCTGTAAATCCACCAGGCACACACACAAAGCTTGAGAAAGATCAAACCTCAGTGGTAGCACAACCTACCTACCACAACCACCTTCTCCAAGCTTTAAACACCAAGCAAAATGATCCAATAATTGATCCAAGATCAATCTTCACCAGCTACAATTTGTATGATCACGAAATAGAGAGAATTCCACAATTTCCAGAATGATTTCGCACTAAAAAATGAATTTTCTACCTCTCTTTCGAAAAATACAACTTTAATAGTCAAACTGTTATGAAATTCAATAGGTTGATTTTCAAATCAATCGGTTGATTTCACTTAACTTAAGTGAAGTCAGTCGATTAAAAAATAAATCAACTGATTGAATAAGTCATAGTTAAGGCTACTGCAGCTAAACTTTTAATCTGTTAAAAATTCATTCAACAGATTACAAGACACAATTTAACTTGTTGAAAAATATTTCAACAGATTAAAAGACACAACTAAGACCCTATACATCTAATTAATGCTAAATGGTCTACCATATGAATTACAATCTTCAAGCTTATTTTCTCATGATTGATCCTAGATAGAGGGCACGCATACAAGACTCGATCAACGTGAGTGACATCAAATCTCTATATCTTCATCAATGTAATCATGGTTCCAAGGAAATGGCTTCAAGTATCTTCATCAAAGCTTCATCAAATCTTCAAGTAACACATCATCCAGGATACTTAGGTCAACATGATTGACATATATCACTAAGGTCTTTTGAGCTTGTAATGTGGTTGGACTATCACGGAACTTTTTTTTTCAAGACAAGCAAGACTTACTACTAAAAGCATAACGACAATGTGTAAATGCCATGAGGTCAAGTTTAATGTCCTACTACAACCTAATTTTTCTTTTCTTTTTCCTTCCTTTGAGTACACCTCTAATTGACTTGTTTTTGCTTTCTCCTTTGTTATAACTCATAATTTCCCTTTATGGCACACACACCTTGCTTCATCCTTCTCATCAATAAGAAAGGTTTGATTACCTACATTTTAGGCTTAGGGTGCATGTTTCAGGCCAAGATTCAAAAAAGGATAATTTTCTTTCAAATATGTGTAAGGTGTTGTTTGGCTCTGGTTATTTATAATTTTTCACAAAAAGATTTGCCTTGATCATATCTAAGCCAACCCTTCTTAATAACCGTCGCAACCTAAATCGCGACGGAATGGTGAACCAAAAGGAAATTGGTTTGAAAAATAGAGATTTGATGTCGCCACCATAGTTTATTTTGGAAAACTATGGAAAACCATAAATATAAATTAAAGTCTGCGAAAACCAGATTTAGGGTCTGGGAGTCAGTTACCCCTGGAGAAGGTATTAGCACCCTACAACGCCCGTCCAAAGGCGGTACCTTTAATGGAATGTGCAAAAATGATGTGTTTATTTTAAATACTTATTTTACCCATAAATAAGAAAATATTGAACAAAATTATTTTTTGAGTAAAAATAGACCCGATAAGGATTAACCTTTATCCTACGTATTCTCATTAAAAATGAGAAATATGGGCTACGTAGTTCTTTATGACTATTTGAGAAATTGTGCCTACGGGAGCTTGGCTTGAATGAAAGAGAATGCTAGTGAGAACTGGACTCAAGTGAACGAGTATTATTTTTTTTTTGATTTTGTAAATGTTATACTTTTTAGAATTTTAAAAAAAATAAAAGATATTGAGTACTAGGCTGACGCGAACGGTCACTTAAGTATTCATACCTTTTGCAAACATATCTCGATTATTTATTTAAAAATGAAAGACATTAATTACTAGACTGATGTGAACAATCATTCGAGTACTCATGCCCTTTTTTTAAAAACACATATTTTGATTATTGATTAAAAAATAAAGATATTAAGAACTAGGCTATGCGGACGATCATTCGAGTACTTATACCTTTTAAAAAAATAATTTTATTTATCAAGAAAGAAATGTAAAAAATATCTTTTGTTTTTAATATTATATAATTTTTTATTATCTTAGAAAGAAATGGAATGTTTTTATTATTCTAAGAAAACCAATGAAAATTTTATTGTTGTCAAATTTGGTCACGCACCATGCAAGTTAAAAACACCACGTGGACCCATCTTTCATAAGAAACATTTCAATATGTATATATGTTCTAACACCCCATTTAAATAATATCCTTAATTTAAATGAAATGCCACACAGATAGAGTATAAGAAACAAGTCCTAGAGTATAATCACTACTCCTTACAATATCCAGAAGAAAAAAAAGCTAGAAGAACCAAGGCACACCATGATGTCGGATACAAAATAAAGTAAAAGATTGACAGTAAATCAAATGAATCCCAAGATAAGACGATACATGGGCCTTAGCCCTAAATGAAAATTAGATGAACAACATCCAACCCAGATGGCTACGCAGTGAAATCGTCATTTCCCTGTTGACCACGAGTATTTCTCGCATCTGCTCACATCAATAATTTGATGATCATCGCAAAAGAGAAAATCACACATACAAGACATACAACAAACAACAGAAGGGTAAGCTAGTGCAGAAAACGGTTTATCATACAATTACGTGCTATTTCACAGTCCAAGTTGTATATGTCAACCAAACATGTTATGACCTTTCAAACAATACACTAAGACTCATACTCGACTCATCTGAATATATATAATCTAGTCAAATTCAGCAGATGCTTGCACTTGTGGTGGATTTCCCTACTCACCCCCGAGCTAAGTGTTACAATGTCTCAATCCCCACACACAAGGTTAGCCCTTAATGAATTTTAGGCCTCTTGTTACTCTCACCACAAGAGTTAGTCCGCTCTATGTGCGACTAACTAACTCCTTAGAGCGTCAGGATGCAACCTTACCTCGAATCCTTACTAAATTATATAGATGGGACACCACCATGAACTTCCACTAACAGGGGCCATGGAATTACGTCCCGACCACTGAGGCACCACCATGAGGTCTCACCTAGAGGCTCATGGAATTATGTCCTGACCACATACCAATCATATTCAACCAACAAGGAAATACTCATCAGGCATATAAATCTCATGCCAACCTTTGTAACCAATCCTCATTCATTTTCCATGTTGAATCCATACAATCCTTCCCAATCCATGAATATAGAATTGTATTTCATACCAATACCATGTCAAAATTCATCATTTCTTACCCATGAATCATTCCATACATACATCATACCCAAATCATATTAAAATCATAAGCCAGAAACCATAATTCATCTTACTCATGCAAAATCCCTCTACTCATGCTTTAAAATATATAATCAATCCAAACATATGACCAACTTCCAAAAACCAAGAAAACACATAGCAAAAACAGTCCTTGCCCAGCTCCTTGCTCAGGGAGAAGAGTCTCGCTCAGGCGAGAGGTTTCCCTTGCTCAGGTGAGCTCCCTTCACCTAGGCGAGGGCTCGAATCAAGAACAGTGGCGTTGTCGCACACTCTCGCTTAGGCGAGACCTCCTCGCCGGAGCGAGACAGGCTCTCGCTCAAAATAGGAGCTTGTTGCCTGAGCGACAGCTCGCGCAAGCAGCTTGGGTGAGTTGCTGCTAATCTCGCCTAGGCGAGACACACTCACTTGGGCGAGAAAACTAGAACCCTCAACTGTTTTTGTAGGCAATGTGAATCCATTCAAACCAAACCATATTTTAATAGTTTTCAAACATTTATAATAACAACCAAACATCAAACTCATGGAACAAAACCCAAGCAAGTGGAAAACGCAAGAAAGCAGTAAACCCGAACTTCCCTTACCTGGAAAAGGGCTGGCCAAACAACTCTGACACTGAAGTGAATGAGTACGAGAACTCCCGGAGTAGATTCAAGAGCTAAAAAACCCTAACATATATGTGGCACGAGATTACTACACAGAATCCTAGCAGAAAACACGAAGAACTGAATCAGAGATGAAGGGTATGGGTTCGTGAACAACTTATGTGAGCAAAAACGAGGCCAAACCAACATTGTTCTGACTGAACTTCAAAACCCTAGCAAAGCTCTATTGATGAAGGAGAGTAAGCTATGAGCTGTTTTGCAAGAATGACAAGAGTGGAAGGGGGGTTTGGCTGCCTTAGGGCCCTTACACACCCTATGGGCCAGCCCTTAGGAGCATTAGATTGCGGCAACCCTTAAAATAAAAGGGGAAGAATTTAAGTGGGCCTTACATATGTTATCCACACAAATGTTTTTTGAAAATGAATCACGTGATGCCTCTTCCAACAAATATATACATAAAGCATATGACGATGCATGAATTAAATATTCAAAACAGACCCACACATGCAGAGAAGGTTGGGTGTCTAGCTATTTGGCCTAATATCATGCAATTCTACATGTCTAATCCAATCCAGACCCAGGCGTAATGGTTTAAACAAAGAAGTCGCACAATCATATTCCCAAAGAAAAAACATGGATCACTCTTGTTATAATATGAAATCATGCTTCAATTTCTAATTGTTTGTCTAAAATAAACATTGTGCTCTGATAAGCAAAGCTAAGATATTAAAATGTGTCTCGCACCTATAGAGAAACCCACTCATAAAAGCAAACTGCACCAAAACCCCTCACCATAAGAACCAAACTGGCAAATTGTCAGTGACCTAAATCATTATCAACTCCAATTGAGTGCAATTAACGATTAATGAATTAAAATAGTAGACTGAGTATAGAATCAATACACTGTGGTCTTCTTGCACACCAAAACAAACTCCTAAAATGCGAAAAATGCACCCATCTGTGAACTCGAAACAAACCCCAAAAATTCATACTCAAACGAAACCAAACGCCAACACCAAATGTATTTAAACACAATCAAATTACACCCCAATCAATGACCTCACCATCATAAATTGATTGCTCATGGTAAATCAATCCCAACCCCCATTCGAATGGTGAACCCAAATGAAAAAACAAAACTGAGAAGGAAAGAAGAACTCGTTAGTACTAGCAATGATGGCCTCGCCGAATTTGAAAGGAGATAAAGCATCTCAACGTTGCGATGGTATGAGAAAATGCGAACTCCAAGGCCGACGAGCTCGTGGTGAGTTCAAGTACCAACGTAGAGACGAGGAACGACCAATGTCGGTCACTAACCAAGAATGATGGTGGTGGCTCAGGCAGTGACGGATCTTGACAAAAAATGTTGAAAGGGCCAAAATAATATAATTTTGAGATCATTAAATTTGACCATTAGTATAATACTTCAAAGAATGGCTTCTCTACTAAACAATTTGATCATTAGTATAATGCTTCAAAATATGCAATGTATTGTTTTCATTAATAGTTTCTTTTTTATTCTTTATCAATATATATTTTTTGTAAACAACATTAAAAAACAATTTATCATAATCTAATAAAAAATTGAGGCACGTAATTACTAAAAGAAAAATATATTATAATTAATTCACAATTAAAAATTGGTTATGAAAAAACACATGATACTTTTTTTCTATATTCATACAAAAATGAACAAAAAACTGATGAGCTAAAAAATAATGTTTTCATTATCAAGTGAGACAAGAAACAAGAAAGGAAGAGCATAAATGAGAAATGAAAGAAAAAACAATGAGTTTATGTCTATCTTTTTTTTCTTCAAAAACAGAAAGAAAACATGAGAGTGAGAGATGATTACAATTTATGAAAAAACTAAAAACACAATAAGAATGAAAATAAAAATTATCTTAATAAATATTTGGTTTAATTACTCTTTTGATTCATGTTTTTGTTTTAAAATGTTAAATAGGTCCTCCAGTTTCTTTTAGTGTCAATTTGGTCTTGATTTTTTGAAAAACTAATGCAATTTGGTCTTTTACAATAAATTTCTTAAAACAGATTAATGATTCTTTCATTAAAATTGAAACTCTTAATATGGATGGTTTGCTTTGTTGATGTAATTAATATAATCCTAGTGTCAATTTTTTAACAAAAATAGGGACCAAACACTACAAAAATAATTGTTTTTAGTAAGGGTTATATTTGGTCTTTCTGGGGTTTTAACCCCCACTAATGGTATTACCAAGGGTTTGCAATTCTCCCGAAAGAGCAAGCGTAACTAACAGATTACCAGAGATTTTTAGCAACCATTGGAACTAACACAACTTTATCGGGGGTTCCAAAAACCTCGTGAATACCCGTGGTTTCGAAAACCCCCATTAATGCATGGGGTTTTGAAAACCTCTCTTAATGCCTGAGGTTCCGAAAACCCTTGTAATGTTTGGGGTTCCGAAAATCCCAGTAATGCCTAGGGTTGAAAACCCCACTAATGCTTGGACTAACCATATTTTCCATTCAAATGGTACAATAGTGGACTAGTAGTCATTAAACCCGGATGGATTATATGCAATAATTAATGTATAACTTGTTGATTAAATCTTACTAAACAATTATATTAGTCTTACATGTTCACAACCAATTACAATGACATGTCATATAATGTGCCACATTATATTAAGTGTTTATAAATTATAAGCGTGTAATTGTAGCGTACAACACTACAACCTTTTCAATTAAAAGGAAGAAAGTGGTCATAATTTTATTGACCAGATAAATAATATTTGTCTGTAATTTGTAAACTCAATAGTAGTAGGCATCAATATTTCTATCCATCATCTCTAGAATCAAAAAAATTTCAACTGTAAAAAATCTTTATGTCTAGAATAAGAAATAGAAAAATAAGTCATTGTTAACTAAAATTAAAAGACCTACACTCTCTTTACATCATTACATTTACAAAAGAAAGTTTCATCCAAAAGAAGACTCGGATACATATATGTACCTGCAATAATACAAAACTTATATTAGTAATAATACAAAAAGTATTATGTAAGTAGCTGGCTTCACTCATTCAAAAGAAACTGGCATATATAATGAACAATCAAAGTCATTAAAATTAAAATATAGAATCCTTCATAATTTCACATTAATTAATTTATTAATATAGAATCCTTTCTTTCTCAAACAAGTTATATATATTATTCGTCTTACATCCATAAAGCTTGCATGAAGAATGGAGGCTCCATGGATGGTGTTGGATGCGGAAGCATGAAGGAAAGAAGCTTAAGGTGTTTGGTTTGGTGTAGGTGAAAGGATTCTTAAGAGAGGTGAGGCCAACTCCTA
>Ga0214543_1004203_pt1 | contig 27492 bp, 10 predicted proteins | sample CNSS2metaG_FD_160094 | JGI IMG/M metagenome (GOLD analysis project Ga0214543, IMG submission 160094) | Root nodule microbial communities from cowpea collected in UCLA plant growth center, Los Angeles, California, USA - CNSS2 | ecosystem: Host-associated > Plants > Roots > Nodule | place: USA... | reverse complement strand
TATATATATATATATATATATAGTTCATAACCAAATACGGTATATATCCTTTGGTTATACTCTTTCGTATTTCACGTGCATGCAGAGGAGTATTTGGCTGGCTGAAGAACATAGCGAAAACATTGACGGGGCCTAAGTACGATGGGAAGTATCTGCATGAGTTGATAAGAAAGAAGTTAGGGGACACAAAGTTGCACCAGACCTTGACGAACGTTGTTATTCCCACTTTTGACATCAAGACACTTCAACCTACCATCTTTTCCTCGTTTAAGGTCATTAATCAGAATTTGAGTACATAGTTATACATTGCTAGCTTTTGTTGTTGAAATTGTAGTGAATTGAACATCTTGTATAGCTTGCCACGGAGGCAGCTTTGGACGTAGAACTGTCAGATATTTGCATAGCCACTTCGGCTGCTCCAACCTTTTTACCGGCTCATTATTTTACAAAGCAAGATGAACGTGGAAATGTCGTGAGAGAATTCAACCTCGTTGACGGTGGCGTGGCTGCAAATAATCCGGTGAGATTCTTGAGACAGAACAAAAGATTTTGATTGATGTTAAAAAACTTAAATTTGGTTCTTGATATGTGGATGTGCAGACTTTGGTTGCAATTAGAGAATTGACGAAGCAAATCATAAGGAAGCCAAATGAAATAGGTATCAGCCCTTTGAACTATGATCGCTTTCTTGTTCTCTCATTGGGGACTGGATCGAACAAGAAGGAACACAAATACGACGCGAAAATGGTGTCAAAATGGGGAATTTTAAGTTGGGTATTCAAATCTGGATTCACGCCCATTATACATTGTTTCAGCGAAGCAAGCAATGATATGGTTGACTACCACAACTGCGTGGTTTTTAGGGCGCTTCAGTCTGAAGACAACTATCTCCGGATTCAAGTAAGCTTGATGAAGTTCTGTGCTCCATTTCTCTCTCTAATTCTTATGGCAGTACAATGTTAAATTAAACATTAAATGATTAAGGACATTTTTAGATAAATTTGGAAGTACTTATGTCTGGTTTTATTGCTGTCTGTGTCTTTGAAAATGGTGGTCGTGACGTGATAGTTAATTAATTCGGTTGGTGCAATCAGGACGATACATTAAAGGGGGATTTAGCATCTTTGGATGTGGCTACTGAAGAGAATTTGAATAATCTGGTCATTGTTGGGGAGAAGTTACTGAAGAAAAAAGTTACGCGAGTGAATCTTGATACAGGACTCTATGAACCAGTTCCGGATAAAGGCACCAATGAGGAAGCACTTAAAAGGTTCATTTTATTTGTATAATATTTTTAATTTTTTTTTTTAGCAGTAACGAAGACATCTAAATAAATTAATTGATGATTGCAGGTTCGCAAAGTCACTCTCGGATGCAAGAAAGAAGAAAAAGTTCGACTCACAAGATAGGAACTAAATGATCGTAAGAATGCATGATAACGACAAATCCAGGGTTGAAGCTTCTCATCGATTTGGTATAATCTCTATACAATATAAAGGTAGTATCTTCAATGTTGAAGAGAACAATTGTTGCAAAACTTTTGAAACTTAAAATTAAGAATTCAATTAAAATTTATTGATGATGTAAAGATTATTTACTTTGTCACAATTTATTCTATTGAATCTAGAAGTGTAGGATATGTATATCTTTACAGGGTATTGGTGCAACCTGCATACATTAGTTGGAGAAACTTTTGCACACTTACTTCTATGACAAAAAATAAGAGGAAAATAAATTAAAATCAATTTACAGTAATTTTTGAAATTTTTTTATTTATATATAAATTAAATTTTAACTTATAATAGATATAGCAATTTTTTTTTTCTTGAAGTACTTGTACAACCGTCATCATCTTTAGTGCCACATCTTTCGTTAAAATCTTAAATATAAGATTTCAATTTTATCTATCACTAAACCTAAAAAATTCTTACTCTAAAGCCAAAATAAATATTGGTAGCACAGAAGATGAGTTCCTGTTTAAGCATTCTGAAGAACTCCAGAAAACAATTTTTTTATAATTTCACAACTTACAAAATGTAAATAAAAATTAAACTATGACATATCTTGGAACTTACGAATAAGTTACTTAAAAATTAAGCACGACCGTTTAAGATTTTATCTCTTAAATTACATACAACAACCTACTAAAAAGTAGTATAAGATAAAATCTCAAACTAAAGATGTTTTTTATTTGTTTTTTCATTTGATTTTTTTCACAATTCCAAAATTCTGGACCTCTGCCAGCAGCTTCATGCATGCTGACCTCATTTCTACCAGTATCTTTTAATAGTTTATCTTCTTCCTTGCTCATAACCCATGAAACCCAGAACACTGAACAATCCATTTCGTATAAACTTTTCCAAGATCACCAACATCTCATTTTCACTAAATGAAAGAGGTTCTTCCTCTCCTCGCCACCATCCCTGGTAAGTTCCAGCAAAAAAGAATTGATCTGGAACTAGAAGGAATTAAATGAGTTGCATCTAAATAATGAAGTTTCTCCATGTGGTTTTGTTCAGAATTATAAAATGTATCTGTCAGCATTCAGTCATAATCTCAGCCCCGTCGGGGGTAATGAGAATGGTGTGCTCAAACTGTGCTGAAAGGCTTCCATCTTCCGTTACGACTGTCCAGTCGTCATTCCACTTCACAGGATTGATGCTGCCAATAGTCAGCATTGGTTCTGTAAAATTTACCAAGTACACAAAAGAGTTACCGATAGTGATATAACAAAAGAATGATGATAGTTCACAACCACACAAATTTATACCACCGATTTACAATCATTTTTATTATTTTTATTTGAATAATTTAGTTTATATTTTAACTAAATACTTGTAATGTAATTGTTGTAAGCTGGAAAGAAATGCTTTAACTGATGTCATTTGCATCGGTGTCTAGAAGTTGAGTTTTTATACTCCATATCCATACTTTTTTTAATGTTGCACTAACGTATCATAATTCAGAAGGAATACTAGAACCCATTCCACGCAACATAATCAAGGGCCGAAGGCACACACTGTCTATAATTCCTCAAACAACAAATCACAAAAGTTGATAGCCTTCCATATTGTACAAAATAAAATTACCAATTGTAAACGTTTGATTCAACACCATTCGTCCACTTTCATTGTTTCCTGCAGAAAATAACAGTAATTGTTACAGACACCAAGAATAGGTAAGCTGACAGAAATATTAAACATTTTAAATATAAAAAATAGGGTTGCAATAAAAAACCTTTGAAACACTAACAGGTCCATGAACAAACTAGTACCACAAAACTTAACAGGTAATTTAAGTAATATTTGCAAACAGTAACGGAAGTCAAGTGAAAGTTAACATGGATCTTCTGTTTTGGTATTATATAACAAGAAAATAAAATATGTTTTATTAATTATATTGTGTACAAAAAAAAAAATTGAAGAAAAAGAATAACTTCTGAGCCGTTCAATTCATTAATCAATACACAACATAATTTGATAAATCCAAAATCTAAACTTAATTTCTCAACAATTAATGAGAATCACTTTTCAAATTAATGGACACAAATTGACTTCAATATTCCTTAGCCAAAATGATATTCACAAAACTAACCACAGGTTTGTTGCTTTATAGAATTTATGTAGAGCTAATAATGAAAAAAGGATACAAATAAAGTTAATTACTAAAATGAAGAACAACTGGATCGGCATGAAAAACACGTCCAACTCCATGGCCAACAAAATCTCTGACAACACCATAACGATATTTATCTGCATGATCACTAAAAAGGAAAAGAGAAGACGTAAATTATGAATCATTATAATACTAGCTCAAATTAATATGAATGAGGTAATAGCTTAGATACTGCTTGATCAAGGAACAGTTCAAGGTGGATATAGATTGAGGGAACTATTTATGGAGGAAGTAAACTCCTGCTCTTATCGTTTTCTAGCAGAGATATAAAAGATGTCACAGAAGACACGAACTAAACCCATTTATAGCTCATATGCTTGCAACTTTTTTCTGATTTTATCCTTACCATTTAAATGTATTTCCCATTGTACCATCTTTTTAATGATTTTTATATTGCACTCTAACTGTTTTATTAAACTAGCTATTTGATCTTAAAAAATTAAAATTCATAAAAAATATAAAACTAAATTACCTTAATTGTTTTTTCTACGAAACAATGTAGTATTTATACATAAATCATAAATAAGTAATTTTATATCGTTTTACATATATCACCTACTTCAACTAATTTTACCAAATCCTTTCAATAAAAAATTAAAACTAAATTGAAAAAAATATAAAACTAAATTACCTAAATTGTTTTTTCTACAAAACAAAGTAGAATTTATAGAAAAAACATAAATAAGTCTTTTTATGTCGTTTTACATACATCACCTACTCCAACTAATTTCAAATACTTCAAATTTAATCAGAGCTTAGCTCAACTTTTACCTTGCAGTTGATTGACTATCACCTAATTTTGCTAAACTAAGAGTGGAAAAGTGGCTTTTGGGAACCAAAATTGTTCCTGACACGTTAAATGTAAGAAAAAAAAAATTGAGGGTCATGAGTCTAAAGCTATGCAATAACTATTTCTTACATCGAATATATTTGCCCAAGGATTTTTGGCTTTCTGCAGTATACGGAAAATGAGTGAACAAGATAGAGAACAAATGGAATAGGGGGTGACATCTTACTGAATTGTTTTTCCAATGGCCTTGAATTCCACTCCCGGTGCACATATTGATATTGCTTTATCTAAGCATTCTTTAGTTATCTGTATTAACATACAAGCATTCTCAAAAACATGACGAGAACAATATCTCGATTCTCAAGAACAAAATAAAAAACTTCACAAAATCAAAGCCACATAAGACACTTCTAGAACAGTACTCAACTAGAAGCATATCAAAATACGTTGAAAAAAGAAAAGTATAAACAAAATTCATAATAGTAGACAAGCGGTCAGATAAATAATAATATGGGGAAATACCACTGATAAGAATAAATAAGTGGCATGTCATTAAGTGAGTAGACAGTACAAAGCAATAAACAAATAATAGGGATAGTCTTCCTAATGCATCCTGAATACAATAACAACAAAAGATAAGACTATTTGAGTTAATATGAAAAATTTAATACCGTGGGATATTCTAACATACAGCTTTACATCTTGGCACCTATAGTTACTGCTCTGCTATGGTAACACATGCGATGTCCTCAAATCCAGTAAAGTAGCTTTCTTTCTCTGCTAATATTACAGAGTTCTAAAACAAAACTTAACATTATTTTCCAGCTATCTATGCCAAATGAAATCAGGCCACTTCACAGTCAGTCCTTTCTTTTTCAGAATGAACACCAAAGCAGAAAACAATAAGCATTCAGGCCAACCGGTTCAGAACTAAAAATTGAAATTCCAATTTCCTACCTAACCTAGAAACACCAGAAGTAAAACAAGAAAGCTTCAGCCTTTGTTGCTCGTCACAACTCACATGCCATTAATAGCGAATAGTAAATATAGTAGTGTAACTTTTTTTAATCTTGGTACGAGAGAATACATAAATTCTACTTAAAAAATATAGAAACAAAGAAACAATGAAAGAAGTACATTACATTGTGAATTAGATTGAAATAATAAAGTGCAGAATTACAAAGAGTTTGTGCCAGTATGAAGAACAAAAGCAACAAATCACAGCCATTGGTGGCATGAAAACAAAGCGGTACCTGAACTAGTTTCTTAGCCTCATCATCAACACTTCCACAATAGAAAGTGGCTGATGTGTCCCCGTGATAGCCCTGCAATTCAAATCTTTACATTTCATTCACCAAACTATAGCTTAAAATGTACAAATATTAACAGATGTAATTGCAAAACAAATAAAAAATGGCATAATAACTGATAAAGCAGTATGCTCAACAGCTCAAATAATGAGATGCAACACGAATTAAAATTTTCACAAAAATTGATACAGTACAAAGTTAAGTTAAAAAATAACAATTATGTGCGCATAATAAACAAATTGCACCCCCCACGTCCCCAAACAATACACACGAGGGTATCAACATAGTAAACAGAGATGTTGATGATATCATCAGGATTGCTTAACAAAAAGAAAATTGTAATGGGCATAAGTCAAGTAGCAAATGAAATTTTATAGCTTTTCCATTCTCACCATCTCACAAAAGCAAAATCAGCCCCGTAACCCACCCCCTGGAAACAAAAAGACAAAACTTACATTTAGATAAACAGTAACATCAATATTGATTATATCACCATCCTGCAAATAAAGAATGCGTCAACAATTTTTTAAACTCGGGATTTTAACATGAAAAAAGATTGACCAAAAGGACCTCAAGGGCGCGGGAATCTGGTATTCCATGACAGATGCATTCATTTACAGATGTGCAGACACTCTTTGGAAAACTACCATAGCCAAGAGGAGATGGGTATGCACCATTGTCAACTATCATTTGGTGAACTGCTTGGTCAATTTCATCTGTTGTTATGCCTGGCTGTCAACAGAAGCACAACATTCTTAGATAAAAACATAAAATTGGCATTATTATACAAAACTATGATGATTTCGTAGATTACTTTATACTGCTCTCTAAAAAGTTGCATACTTGTAATATATCCTGCACTAACAAATAATAACAAGCGACAATGTTTCATTCCTAACTTCCTTTGGTAATCTGGACTTACAATCCTCAAAATACAAGCAAAAAGTAAGGCCAGGGAGAGGAAAAGACAATATATCATCCAAAAGTTATGAATAAACTTTTTCTTTACATAAAGATTTCATAGTAAACGGTCAAGCTGAGCTCACCAGGACAATATATCATACAATTAAAGAATGTGCAATTCAATGGACAAAAGAATGAAAGGAGCTCACCTTGACTAGGGTGCCAGCATATTGAAGAACCTGAGCTGCAAGCCTTCCAGAAGCTCTCATGCATTCTATTCCTTTCTTGTCATGCACTTGAGGTCCACTCACAAGCCCCGCAGGAATCAAAGAATTCACATAAGGAGGCCTCGGTATATGCTTCGGCACTTGTCGCCGTGGAGAAACTTTTCCAGGCCTCAGTCGTTTACGATTGCTGTTAGGCACTTCATCCACATTTCTGCAAAACCAACCATCACAAAAAACTTCATAACCAAAAGGAACGCATTGTGAATTCAAATCCTTTCGTCCAAGAGTTCAATAAATTAACGAGCACAAACTTCTGAATATTCAAATCCTAAGCAAACAGAAACAGTAATCGAAAAACATAATAGCTGTTCCGTAAAGTTATGAAATAACCAACACACGACATGAAGGGAATAGAATCCTTAGACAATATAAATTACACTACAGCACAACATCATCAGTTGCGTTCACTCCTTTTGCAGAAAGCGTACGCGCGCAGATACCTTCTATTAAAAAAGAGATTGGTCAAGCCAGAAAGCGTTCGAGATAACTGCATCGAAACATGCTTGCTTCCTGTTAAAATAAATACACAGCGATGTTAAAAGTAAAAAAGGAAAACCTAGAAGCTAAAATGAAAAAGAAAATGGAAGAAGAAGCAGAAGGTCAGGGAAAAGGGAGAACCAGGGTTGAAACGGAATAGTTGAGGAAGTGGCTGGTTCCTTGAACTCCGTAAGAATCGATCTCCGATGAAAGAGGATTTCAAACTCATTTGCAGTTGCGGTGACACGCCGCTCGTCATTCTTGTTTCTTCCTCTGCTGCTCCTCCTCTTACTCCATTCTTGTTATCCGTTACCGTATGTTTTTTGGTCCCTTGAATTTTCTTTTACATATTTTTCATCTTAATAAAACTATGGTGGCTCAACCATTTTCTGGTCTCCGTATGGGCCCTAACCTTAAGTTTAGGGCAAATACTCCCTGCACCCCATTGGAAACTGTAGCAAAAAAACCATGTAAAGGCAATTTTTTTCTTCCTGCACCCTGTTATTACTAAATACAACGTAATATTAACATGAGAAAGACTATAATATCTTTCTATTGTACCCGCTGTTGTTTTTCTCATCTGCATCTTCGTCTTCGTCATTATTGTTGTATCTTCGTTTTCTTCGGTAGAAGAAGAATAACGAGAACTTGTACAAGATAAAAAGTTGTTGTAGAAAGTTTATTCTAAAACTGTTTCATGTGTTGTAGAAATTTTATTTTTGGAGAGTATTATATATGTTCTAAAAACTTATTTAAAAATCTTTGTTTCCGAAAGCTTGTTATGAAATGCACGATTCTACTAAGTTTGTTCTAAAAATTTTATTCTATACTTCGTTTGAAAATTTTTTAAAGTTTATTTCTGATGGTTTTCAAAACAGATAATTTAGAAGTCATTTTTATAAAAATAAAATAATTATTTTGAAAATTATGAGAGTGTGCCAAAAATTTATAGAGGGATGCAGGAAGAACAAGCCTAAAAGCATAATCTTAGTCTATCTATCACCACCCAGGCCCAAATAATGCTCAATCCCACTCCGTAAAGGCTGGCCCATTGATCCAAAAACAGAAACTGAAAAATCCTGTCGGTTGTAGACCCTTGGATTGTAAAAAGGAATATCTGTAGCATATACTGTATAACATTAATAATGAAAAGAAAGGAAATTTATTTTTTGAGAAAGTTTTGTCGACAAACACAGCATCTTAATATATAAAAGTGAGGTTTGATGTAATTTAGAAAGAGAATAAAAATATTTAATATGTGTTAAAAATTAAACTTTGTTATACTTTGTAAGAAAAACAAACTTATCAAAATATCATAGTCCATATATTATTCATCATAAATTCGCTTTTTTATCTATTTTTTTCATAAATTATATATTTTCCTTTCACCTTCATCTTTTTAATCATATTTTAAATTTATAATACTCGATTTCTAGTTCCACGTCAAGTAAACTTAAAATTAATTTAAATATTTAAGTAAATTATAAACTGAATTATCTATTAATGTAAAATCTTATCTTCAAAATATCTTAAATATTTACGTAAGTTATGAGCTGAATTATATCTTCATGTAAAATCATTAATGAACAAATGATAAAAATACATCGTACTTTAATTATTTTTTTAATATATTCAAAAACATTAAAATTAGTAGTAATTATAAAGACACATTAGAAAGAGCACAAACAAACTCAGCAAAAAATTTAAATTCCAAATTTTATGGGTTAAATCTATAGTCTTTTAATTCTCAATAAAAATTATAATTAATTTTTATTTAAAATTTTAATTTAATTTAGTCTTTAAACCTTATAAAATATGTATACAATTTTATTAAGTTTATTTAACATTTCAAACACGTTTCATAATAATATTTAAGTTATTTATAGTATTTAACACATTATTTCTAAATACTAGATGAAAACACGTTAAATAAATTTAATAAAATTAGGTTAAAAAAATTAAATTTATGCATTTTTAATGATAGATGATTAAATTATGACTAAATTAATTCAAAAGTTAAAGTATTTATACTTTTTATTAAAAATGAAGAGGTAAAAATATATTTAATGCAACTTTTTTTCATAACTTTAAAAATTGCAGTTGAACATAAGAAACGGAATAGCGATTTAATCTGTTTGCATGAAATTCGGGTGGTGAAATGAGGAAAGAGACATTGTTAACAAAAACTTGCTCCCTAAGGTCCCCCGCTCAAAATGCGGCCAAGCCCATACAACTACGACTACTCCTTTTCTCCTTCCTTTCTTTTCTGGCCACACTTTTTGGAATCCGATGCCGACTTCCCCTACCCTGTGGGCCCCAAACCAATCCTTTTTATTCTCTCACCCTCTATCAAACACTTCAAATGCTTCAGTGCACCAAAAATCCATTTGTCTCAGAAATGAAGGACTTCTGTAAGTTCTTCTGTGGGAGGTTACATACAGTAAAACTCAAAAGAATACATTTAAGACGGAAATCAAACTTTTTAGTGTACAACGTGCCAAATAAGGCTATATCATCTTATAATAGAATAATCTAAATTTTCCGGAGAAGTGTGTAATGTTGGGAACAATTGAATAAAAATAAATTTTGTTTATGAAAAAGGCAATTGAATTTATTTATTTATTTATTTATTTATAGAAAAGTTTATCCATGAAAATAGGTAATGTGGGATCAAAGATGAAGATGACGGTGGTGCAGGGGTTTTGAGCTTTGAAGTCTGTAGCGTTACCGTTTGGCTGCCTTCATTATTGCGCACTTCCAACCTGCAATCAATGAGTCTTTGGCTGCATGCATCTGCGCAAAAGTCCACGCACTCCTGTAACGGAGTGTGGAATCTGCATAAATATATTTTCATACTACATACATTTCAAACAAAGATAAGTTAGCTTGCTTTGAGTTTCTCTTTCAAAAATCATATTCGATAAAAATGTCATTTTTTAAAAAGATCATTTTTAATCTCAAACTATATTTACTCGTAATAAACATATATTGAAAAATATTGTATTTTTTCATAATACTATTTCCATTTAAATATTAAAATTAGGTTAAATTATGTTTTTATCTCCATTTTCGTAACAAAATATCGATTTGGTCTCTTATTTTTTTATCTCAACTTGATATTTTTTTAAAAAATTTGATGCAATCAAGTTCTTTCCGTTAATGGTGTAATAACGACATTAAAATTTTTTGAAAAAAAAAATTTGCCACGTGTCAATTTGACGTCATGCCACGTGACAGTGACAAAGTAATGTGGTAATGAAAATGCATGTGTCACTAGTATGTCAAGTGTCATCTCCTCATTTTCAATTTGGTTATGTATTTTAATTTTTGTCTCAATTTAATCCAATTATTTTGTAAAAATTGTGCAATTTCGTCCCTCTCCAAATTAAAACAAAAATTAATTTTTATATAAATGTTATATGTAAGACCCTAGAAAATAGCGTTTTAAAAGTGATAGTGGTTTAAAATTAGTGAGACTCGATTATTTTAATACTAAAAGGTTTTAGTATAAATAGAATGGTTATAAAAACGAGTTTCATTATTTTAAAACACACCATTTCTCTAGAAATCACTTTTCTAGAGTTCTCTGACTTCTCTCTAGAGGTCCTGTCTCTCTGGTCGTCTGATTGAAGAACCGAGACCGTAGGATTGATCCTCACGACAAGCTCTTCAAATTGGACCAATCAGTTTCTCCGTTCGCGTAAGTTAAGTTTCTGCTCTCTTTTTAGTATTTTTCTGTTTTCTGTTACATGCAAACCCTCTTCCGCTTGCATGCGACGTTTTAATCATCAGTATGAGTCTCTGTTGATCAGTGATCATAACGGTATGTCCTGATCGTTCTTGTGATGTTTCTGTGTGTAGATAGAGCATCCTGTGGAGTTAGAGGTGTTGACGTTTTTAAGGCGTTGACGTTTATAAAGCTGTCTAAACAGGATAACAAGTAAGGGAAGCTAACCACTCTTCTTAATTTGAATAGAAAATTCGTAGATGAGCCTGAATTACGTGTTTGATAGATGAATTAGTGTTTGAATTGCATGATTTGGTGAATAATTGATTTGTGCTTGAGGCAAACTGATCCACTGCATGTGGGAACAGGTTCGTGACCTGGTATTTTTGCCTAGACGAGTGACGCTCGCCTGAGCGAAAACACCAGGAGACGCACCTCTGTTCCTGCGCGAAGTCTCGCTTAGGCGAGCTGGGTCGCCTGAGTGAGAGACATCTCACCTAGGCGAACCAGCCTAGCCTGAGCGAGAGTTCACCCAGGTTTTCTCTTTTTGCCACTGTTAGTGTCTCGCCTGAGCGAGATGACCTCTCGCCTAAGCTAGACTTTTTAGCCTGAGCGAGAGCTATGGCAGAAGTAGTGCTCTAATTCTGTTTTCTTTGGTGGAAATGTATGTTTTAATGTATTGTATGATTAAATTGGATGAATACAAATTATGAGAAGATAAGGTTGAAATGGAATTTCAAGGGAAATCCAAGTGGAATTGTAGTGTGTGTAAGGATGTAAGGAATCTATAATGGTTGATATCCTGAAACTCCAATAATCATTCAAGCTCAGATAGAGCATAATGGATTATGTCGTGAAGAGTAGCAGGAGGTCCTCGTCGTTGGACTTGATCCAGTCTAGACGTGAAGGGGACTTACCCCGTGAACGGTCCGGTGAATACTCCATGTGTCCAGACTCTGCAGAGTTTGGGAACCGTCACAGGTGCAAGCCACCAAGAGATTCGATGTCGCTTACATAATCTAGATATTGAGTTTAGAGTCATGTATATGTGTTGTGGTGGTCTATATGATTCTGGTGATAATGAGAAAGATTGCATGGTTTCTGTTTATAATTGAACTGCATGATTCCTTAATCAGATTAGCTTACCCTTGCTTTTTGTGTTCCTGTCTTGTGTTGTATGTTTCCTTTTGCGATGATCACCTATTCGATGGGAGCAGATGTGGTTGCAATGTCAAAGGCACTTCTGGAGGATGAAGAGCCATCATGTTAGTGTTGAAGAGGAGGTTTCCAGTGGGAGCTTTAGCAGTGGTCAGTAGTACATAGTTTATTAGTTTAGTTTAAGTGTATAAGTGATATATTTTTATAGTCATACCTTTTGTAAGACTATATTAATATATTGTGTACATTGAATTATCTGTTTTGGAACAACGATGAAACATTATACAAATATTTTTATTGAATTTGATATTTTTTATTCAAATTGATAATTTTATTATATATTTTTAACAAAACTAAGTTTCTTTAAATTTGTGTTTCAGGTTCAACCTTACTTAAAATTGTTTTCAAATTTTAAATTTATTTATTTTCGATTTTTACATAAACTAGTTAAATTATTTTTAAAATTTATATAATTGTTATTTTTACACTAACTCAAACATTTGTATAGAAATTATTGAACTTTGCACATTTTAAAAATATATAATTATTTGAAATGTAAATTCAAATAAAAAAATATTAAAGTATGATGTAATAAAATATAAATATAATTTATGAATTTTTTCTATTAGCATTATTTTATATTAAGAACTTTCAAATAATTTTAAATAAAGTTCAATGTAAAATATAAATTTAAATAAACTTAATTTTGTTAAAAATATTTACTTGAAATATCAATTTTGATATATATATATATATATATATATATATATAAATTAAATTTAGTTTAAATTTGGAGAAGAACAAAATTGCTCAATTTTTACAAAAATTTAGACTAAATTGAGATAAAAATTAAAATACAGGACCAAATTGAGAATGAGAAAATGACACCTGGCATGATAGTAACACATGGCACTATCACAGCTATATCACACTATCACCGACACGTGGCATGACATCGGTGTGACATGTGGCAATTTTAATTTTTTTAAATAAATAGAAAAATAAATAAAAATTTCAAAATTTCAAAATTTCAAAAAATCCAAGAACTAACATGTGGTACCCTTTAAGGTTGTTACTACACCACTAACGAAGAGGACTTGATTGCATCGAATTTTCCAAAATAGGGACCAAATTAACATAAAACAAAAATAGATGGACCAAATAAATATTTTGCTACGGAAATGGAAACCAAAGACATACTTTAACCTTTATACAACTATAGGCTTCACTTTTAAAATAACTAAAGTTTATATTGGTATAGATTTCAATTGTTTAAAGAACTAAAAGCTATAATAATTCGGTCTATTTGTACAATTAAAAGACTTCAGTTCTATAAAGAATTGAATCATAAGTTTTTGTTTAAGGTATGAACTTTTAGAAAAGTTACTTTTTTACCTCAATATTGCATCTTTGTAGAACCTTTGTATCTCCTTTACACTTGCAAAAACTCACTCTTACTTCTTTCCATGCAAAGTCATTATTCATTGCTATTGTTTATCGGTGTGAAACATTTTGATCGCGTCTCCTTTCCTCACGAAACATTTTATTCTCATTCTCTCTCATTTTCATTCTTGGTCGCCATCAAAATGAAACAAAATCATGACTTTATTGGTAGAGTAATTGGGGTCCGGAGCGAAACACACTTCAAACCAGATTAATGATAATGCTCAAGAAATTAAAATGAAAATAAGTCAGATGTTTTCAGGGAAATAAAGAATACGTGAAAAGAAAAAGTTTGCTTTGATTTTTTTTGGAAAATGTGATGGCCTGGTGATGGAAGGACAAACTCCTTTTTGTTCCCTTGGGTTAACATCTGTTCCCCACTCACCAGCATCATGCATAGGTTTTCAGAGCCTTTAATTTGAAACAACTATTTTTAACTTCATATACACAAAATTTGAATTATGTACTATATCTCATACATATGTATATTAATCAATGTATCGGTTGAAAAAAAAATCTTCACTAAAAACCAATTAAATTTAAACGTAGTAATTTAAATAACCAGATCATTAATTTCGGTTCACCGTTCGATGGTCATATCAAAATCCTCTAATTCCATTTTCATTAGATGTTTCATTTCATTTTAAATATTTGCAGTTTTATCTATTTCTGTTAAAAGCAAGACATTGTATAAAACTTTGGGATGAACATAAATGTAGGTGATCTTGAATGCGGGATTTGTTGTGTTGTTTGGTTCAATTTTAAGTAAAAGTCATCCAAATCAATATTTTCTTTTATTGAAATTAGTTGCGCAATCAAATCAATTACACTTTGGATTGGTTGAAATAATTTAATCAATAGATATTATATTCAATAATATTTTAATAATAGTTTGACTTTTTATGCTAAAATGATTTTTTATTAAAATTGAGTTTTTGTAATTTACGATTTTTTTACTTCTATTTTCAAATTTTAAATTGGGTTTGAACGTGGTGGTATATAGATGATGTATGTGTATACTTGGTGGCAAATTGATCTTCGTGACTCACGTGTATCGCAATATGCGTATCTCAACCGTATTTGATCATACCTACATTCAATATCCATATTTACCTCACATATAGAAATCGGTATGGTCCAAAATTAAATGACCATGTGTGTCATGTCCCCTACTCTTTTCTCCTAACTTAATTTGTTGCATGTCACCATTTCAATATTTATTGTCATCAATTAAGAATGAGGCACTAAAAGGAAATACTAGCTGCAAGAAACAAAATCCCCTCCCAACACAAGGAACCCAAAAATATCGAAGCAGAAAAAAATAATTACAAGTACTTTTTTTTCTTTTCTTTTTATGAGCAAGGAAAAGAATATAATATAATATAATATAATATAATATAATATAATATAATTTGAAGTATATATAATTTTTTATAGAAGTAATCTTTACAACAAATGTAGGTTAATTGTATGAGTTTACTCAATAGCGGTCACATTTTGTTTATCAACAAATATTTTATCTCTGAAATGAGATAAGGACGGTTGATAGAATTGAAACAAAATGCGGTGTATTCATCACAAAGTCTTAATTAGTGCACACAAAGTAGTAAATAAAATGCTAAACTAACTACTATATGTTTTTTATTTCTCAAATTAGCTTTCATGCTTCATGAAGCAGTAAAAATTAGAATCAAATTATGGTCAAAGTAAAAATTATTTACTTCTGAATTAAAAGTAGAATTGATTTGAATTAGGAAGAACTATAATTAGTACCAAAGTCAATACATGTTCCTACAACTTACTGTCTAAAGAAAAAGAAAAAAAAAAAATATATTTATATTTATATATATATATAGATATATATATTAGATTAAATAAAGATAGACTGTGTGACCAAAGACTACACGGAGAATATTAATCCAAAACCTTAGGATTCTTGTATTTAATATCTTTTAATTAGTGTCCAAGGACATGCACATGGATATTTACATGTAAGTAAAAAATTGAATTTTTGTTTTTTCCTTCTAAAAAAACATTAGAATTTTATTTATTTATTTTAGTATAATAAGTTGGTATAGCATAGTAGGGAGCAGCAGTGACCACTCACTATACGTACTTCACGACTAAACCAAGGAGGAAAATAGATAAATAAATAAATATATAAAATATGCACCCAAATTGTTTGAAGAGGAGAACGCGCAAATGGCAGTGTACTTCAAAGAGGATAAAGGTGGTGGGAGTATTAAATGGCATTTTCTTGTTTCACTGTTTATAGGAAGGATATATCCGTAATTTGGGAAGAAACGCATATACCTAACGATAGTTTCATCAGAAGCGCATGATTCTTATTTTGCACTACAGAATCAACGTTACTTTGTTTGTAGTGTATAATATAGAGGCTAATCCCACTAATCCTTGATTTGTCTTAATCTTATTCCGGTTGGAAGCTTGAGGTGTAAGAAGACGCAGGGTACAAACATGAATAACGGCGCCGTCAGATTTCCCGTTTTTAGATTCCCAGTCATTGTTAACAGAAACTAGGCCACCACCACCACAATGAAAAACAAGCTCCTCACATACACTTGCCAGCGCCACTAAGAAAAAGCAATTACCCAATCCCAACCGTTGAAGCCCTTTCGTCGTTATCCCAATTTCGTCGTCTCCGTACTACACGCGCGCACCAACTTACTACGCTCACTCACGCCACACCTCATTCATTCTCTCTCTATCTTACATTACCAAACCCAACCCCAAAAAAACGCACAACGCAACATCGTGCACACCACCAACACCTGAATAGGAATCACCTCGCGAGAGGACGCAACATTAGTTGTAGTACTTAAGGGGACTCACAGTGCACATCAATGCCTGCTCAGGTCGGTGTCAGGACACGCGCCCGAGCCGCATTAGCCATGGAACCTGACACTTCAGCTCGACCAACTCCCAAGAGAAAGACCATCACCCACACCAACCAAGACCCTCCTAAATCCTCCAAGTCTCCCAGAACCAGAACCAGAACCACTTCTTCTTCCCTCGTCAAACCTCTCACGCTTCTCCCGCAGCAACCGGAGATCAACCGACGCTGCCTCAGCCCTACCTCCGCTGAAATTCCTGCATTTTGCTGCTCCAACAATGGATCCACCAGCCTTGATGAGGACATGATCAAACTCTTAGATCTGGAGGTAACGAATTTATTATTTCTTATCTATTGCTGTCTGTCATACAATTTGTGATTCAACTCTCCTCTTAAATCGTTCCTTTCGCTCACTCATTTTCCTTCACCTAAATTAATGCATCGCATTCAACGTTTTGTTACAGGTGGAGAGCGCGCAAGTTGAAACGTCGACGTGCAATGGTGCTGCACAAATTGAAGGGTCTTTTAATCAAACTCATTTTATTTAAATTTGAATTTGCTTCCAGCTATAGTTCCATATCCAGGCGCTTTTCCTCCCACCCTTTTTTTCTTCATAATTCAAGTCAAAACAGCAAGACATAAAAAATGCCTCAGCAGTCATAATAATTTCCTCAATTCAAAACTCAAACTCATTCTTCTTCTCTCTCTATCTCGTGTGTGAGTGTTTGTGTTTTTTCGCGCACTGCTCATTTTATTCTATCTATATATAATTCTGAACAGTAATAGTTTTGGTGTCAACATTTCAGGAAAGAGATGAATCGTTCCAGCAAGCATCTCGAAAATTCGGAGGACACAGAGTCAGTGGAGATCAATTCTTGTCGTGCCTCGTCAAAGGTTCAAACCATGCCAACGGTGTCGGAGCTGGAAGAATTCTTCGTTACCGCCGAGAAAGACATTCAGAAACGATTTCAAGATAAGTAAGTTATAATTGCTAGAATTTTCTTCTTTCTCTCTCACACTCTTTTTTTCTTTTTCCTTTTTTTTTTTTTAGTTTTGGTTTTTGACACCATAATGAGTATATGATGTAGCTCACTCATTCCATTTTAATTAAAAATTTATTTTGCAGGTACAATTATGACGTTGTTAAGGATATGCCGCTGGAAGGACGTTATGAGTGGGTTCAGTTGAAACCATGAAGGTGTGAGTCTCGCCACCTAAGAACAAAGAACTCCTATCAATTTGAACATGCCATTTTGGTCTCTTTAATTATAATATTGCTAAGTCCGGTCTAGGTCTTTGGTTTCTTGAATGTTAATTATCATTTACACCAACCAAGACTCTTTTCTCTTGTGTACAACTTTTTGTATTTCAGTGTGGTTAATGTAAACAGGTTGAGATTCGTTTGTTCCTTGTACAAAGAAGCAGCTTAATGCAGAATACTGTAAATTTCCTTTTGAAGAACTAATGCTCCCATTACAGGCTTCAACTTCTCTCATTTTTCCCTCTAAGCGTTCCCCTAGAATCCCTGTCCATTTGTCTTTTTAAACTTCGCTTTTTAGTGTAGAGTACACTGAAGTCAGTGACTGTATGATTGTGTCTACTTTTTCTATTCTTTTGTATATTTTTTTAAGAAAAAATAGATAACAAACAAAAATGAGAAGGAAGAAGATTAAGCGACTTATAGCGAAAATGGAGAAATGAAAGGAGTGGGAGTTGGTTGAAGGAAGAGGGGAGGCTAAGATTTTTCTTAGATGTTGAACATGGGAGGGGGCAAAGACACGCACCATTTAAGTTACGGAACGTGTTTGAGAGGGTGAGAAAGATGATCCCCGCCCCCACCATGTGAGAAAAGTCTTCGAAGCTTGCGGCAAAATCCATTCCACTTTCACAAGTACAACAAATATATGTAAGGGAGTAAAAATTGGAATATTGTTGTTATTGTTGTTTCCACACGGTACCATTCTCGCTTCTTCTTATCTACCAAGATACATAAAACGGAAAGTATCTGGTCTTGATCAGAACTTGAAATCCATAAAGAGAGACACAGGCATCATTAATTAGTTGGGTTGTTTTGTTTAATCTCTAGAATTTATGGCAAAGGTGGATTCATTGAAAGAAAGAGAAGTTAATTAGAGAGAGGAAGAGGAAGTAGGAATGAGAATGGGAATACGGTGATGAAGATGAGAGGAAAGGGTTGAGGTAGCAGAAGAGTGGTGTATAGTTGGGTTGAGAAGTTGTGGTCCTGATGCTGCATAGCCATAGTGGGACTAGAGATGGAAGGTAGCTAGTGTGACCTTTATCGGCCGTCGTTTTGGTTTTGCAATTTTTAATTAATTATTTTGCCATGTTGCGCAGGAGGAACGTGTTTGTCACGTCGTACTAGCTAGGTGGCTTATTAAGGCGCTGAGATAGTGCAGCAGTACTACATTGTTATGAGGATTGAGATTCTCTGCTGCAGATTGTGATTCCGTGATGTGCCTTCCCACTGCTGCTTTCCGTTATGTTATAATCATTGCCCTGCAAATCAAACACTGTGATTCGGATGAGATATCAGAATATCTTCGACAACACAGGATCTTCATTCTTGCAAACTTTTCAATCTCCAATCAGGACCTTTACCTTTACTCTCTCCCCTTTAACCCTTATTAACATGTGCACATTCATATAATAAATACATTGTTGTGTGTTGTTTTCTCCTTCTCCCAAAAGTGGAAACAAAACACACATTCATCTCATCTTTAATTAGAAGGCAATGTTAATAAAGCAGTGTCCAAGTTTTAGTGGGATCTTATGATAGTATATGAACATCGGATTATGTGACACTTTTTATTTCTATCATCATTTTATACGGTCATAATTAAGTTGTGTTCGTGCGTGTCTTTCATAGCATAATTATTTTACATCCTCCAATCATATATTTATTTAACCATTTTACCAACCAGATAGGACAAGAAAACAGAAAACCAAATTCAAATCAACGAAAGATACAACAACACCTCTCTCTCTCTCTCTCTCTCTCTCTCTCTCTATATATATATATATATATATATATATATATATTATAAAGTAGGTCCCCCCAGATATTCTTTTTTATGACACATGTCACGACAAGTGGATGATGCAAAATGTAATTCACAGATGAAATAGTATATTGCTTATCCACACCTCATTTGTCCTTCCCCTTGCAGTTCGTGTTAACCAATAATTAACAACACAATTCGAAACCTTAGGTACAATGTACGTGAAAAACGTTGAGATTCACATCACAAATTAGTAGCAGTACTGATTTACTTTTTCAACAAATTCACGGCTGCTAATTATTTTCTTTTGTCTCCGTGTCTTTATTGTTGCCGAGAGAAGGCATCTGCATGATAACAATCTAGACAACATCAATCGTTGGTTGAAGTAATATATATTTGGTGCAATTCATAGATGTGGGCAAAACATAGGCATCAGCAGTAGGCCGGACTGAGATATTGATATTATTATTAATAATATCGATGAAAAAGGAGACAATGGCATATGGGTTAACGTTATTATGTTTGAGTTGAATGGATCAAAAGACAGGGTTTAATAGATATGCTGTGGAAGGATGAGGCATAAAGACGCAAAGTGTGGTTAAAATGGTAATCCGTAGCTAAAACGAAGATTGAAGGTAGAAGTGCACGAGGGCACTCGAAATAGGAATATATCTCCGGAAAAGGCAGTAAATTAAACCCACAATGCTGGATCATAAAGAAGAGAGAGGAGAGTTAGGCTTGCGGGCCCTGCCAACATTCAATTGTACGCTGATTTGATGCATCAATGGTTGATAGCAAAAGGTTCTAAAATGGTGTAATTGGTGCCAGGGAGTAGAGTGAGGTAAGGAATAGGGGACAGTGTCTGTTTTGGTTGAGGACGGTTATAGGCTGAAAGTGAGGATAAGGAGAAAGAAGTTGAAGATGATGCAGAGGATGAAGAAGGAGAAGAGGGTGGTGAAATATTGGAAGCATGTTTATGTGTTTTATTATGTTGATTTGTTGATTTTTGAATGAGTGATGAAGAGAGTGTGGTAGGTAGGTGGGAGAAATAGGAGGATATGTGGGTATTAAAGAAGGGAAGTGGCACAGTGGCAGTGGACAAAAACCTGAATCTATGTACTATTGTTCTTGGATCTTGTGCCCTGTTCCTTCTTCACTTCACTTCTCCTCAGCTTCTTTTCATGCTACTTTTGGTCCCTTCTTACCCACGTGGAATTTTGACTTACTAAGTGTTCCTCCTCAATATTCCTCCCTCACCATTTATTTACCTACTCTCTCCATTTATGTTCTTTAATTATTCTTAGCTACTCCCAATGGTAACTCCATTTCACACCCACTTTCTGTAATGTGAGATTTCTTTACCTATTTAATCGAAATTATTTGAATTTAGAATCTTATGATTTCGTGTGTGTGTGTGTGAGAGATAGTTTAAAAGCATCATTTTTCCTTACTTTACAAATATTATGAAACTTCTTTTAAAGAGGAAAACCTCCCATTTGAAACAAAGCGAATGCATTCATCTTTAATAATGCAACGAATTTAATGTTGCAACAAAGGATTCATAGTTTTTATCATTTTTATTTATTGTTAAATAAAGTATGTTATACGTTAAGCACAATTTATTAATAGTATAGAACTTATAGATAACTTGTCAACACTTAATATTATAGTCTACATGATCCCATTAACTAATAAGCTAATACCCATAATATTCCCCAAATGTAACTTTAATAAATCCAAAATTTAATTAAAAATTAATCGTTTTTCCGAGCCTAAACCATAGGAATGGGTTCATTATCATAACAAATTCTTCCTACGTGTACACACTGTTAAGAATTAGACAGCCTTAATCAACATGTTTAGTGATTCAAATATGGGTCGAATGAGATTCTCTAAGTTCATATTGAAGGCCCTTTCTAACCCTTTTTTTTTAGTTTTGGCAAATTTATATCATAAACTTGGTGAAAATGAAATTTATTGTATTTATATTTTCAATAAAAAGGTTTTAAATGTGAAATTAAAATAAAAGGATATTTTTTTCATAAACTTCAGTAAAAACAAGAAATAAAATAGAAACAACATTTTTCAAACCAATGGGCCAATTTACTACGGTCCATTACTAATAGCTTACTAATACGAAGAAAAGCCCAATTCTCCCGTAATAGTCGACCCCTAACGGCTTTTACTTCCTGTCTCCCTACAAATATTTAGCACAATTTCACAAATTTTTAAAATGACTATTTTACTTCTCAAAAAGTGACTTTTAGAATATATATATTGTGAAAACTTTCTGGACAATCTTTGTACTCCTTAGATTAAGATTTTCAGAAGGAAATTTTCTTAGCAGAATTTTTGGAATAGATTTTTCAAAATCATATTTCTAAAACATATGAAGTACATTTCGCAATAAGATTTTTGGAAAAAAGCATTCAGAAGGCGTATAATGCCTTTTGAAAGCTAGTTTTTTGAAACACTGTTACATGAAAATATGTTTTAAAAATAACATTCTGGAACATCTAAAATGCTTTTCGAACTTTTCGAAACAAGTTTCCTTTCGCATTTTCTCTTCTTTTGCAACGTTCTCTCCCTCTTCTTTCTCAGTAGTGATGACGGTGGAAACAACGACGACAACAATGCCAAAGGCTGTTTGAATCATTTTTCTATTATTGTGGGATTTTGTAAGTCACGAGATGCAGGAAGCAATAACTACATTTGGGTTTTCTTCCTCCATTTCCAACTTTTCTTATTGCATCCCAGAATTTTTCTAAAATCTTTTAAATCATCATCGGCTTTTTAACTAATTAAAAAAAAATCTTTCCTTATATTTACCCATCCAACAGTACTTACTCCCTCGCAATTTTCTCACAGTTGATGGAAGAAAAAATGTTTTTGAAAATACAGGATTTCAAATTTGATTTGGATAGATATGAGATTTCGAATTCCGGTTAAAAAGATTATCAAATTTCGAAATCTATTTAAGGATATTAGTGAATTTCAAAATCTAATAAAAAAATTATTGAATTTCGAATTCTGGTTAAGAGAATTACTAATGTTGAAATTCGGTTAAAGGAACAACCAAATTTAAAAATTAGGTAAGGGAATTACGTAATTTTAAAATTCAATTAAAATGATTAACGGATTGGAATCCGGTTAAGATAGTTAACGGATTTAAAAATATATATTATTTTTTTAATTCTGTGTTTTATATAATATGTTAAGAAAAATAAAATAAATGTATGTATTTTTTATTTTGTATTTATAAATTTTGTTTTTATATAAGGTGTTGAGAAAATAAATAAAATTAAAAAGACTAACATTAACAAAAATTAAAAAAAAAAAACTAAAAAAATAAAATATATAATAAACATTCAGATATTGATCTCATAAGTTTAATGCCCAATCTCAAGAGTTTAATGTCAATTTAAGTGGAATGTGAACTTACAAAATTTGAGGTCGCAAAGAAAAACCCACTTAGGGATGACAAAAATATCCGTGCCCGCAGATTTTTGCGGATAAAATCCGCGACGGATAGTTACTACCTGCGGGTAGTGGGTATTTTAATACCCGCTTATAAACGGGTCGAGTACGGGTATCATACTATCCGTACTCGCGGGTACCCATTACCCGCAAAAAATTAAAATTAAAATTTAATTTATATTTTATTAAGTTAAATTTAATTAAAATTAGAAATAATAAATAGTATATTTTATTATGTCAAATTTAATTATAATTATAATTTAATTTAATTTATATTTTATTTTTATAATTTTATATTAAAAAATTTATAAAATACATATTTTTTTAAATATTTGCGGATATCGGATATCCACAGGTACCAGTGGATTTTAAAAATATTCGCGGATATTTTTTAAACGGATATCCGGCAGATAAACGGACGAGTAACGGACAGATTTTTTTTTTGCCGGATCGGGTTGCGGGTAGACACTATCCGTGCCCGATTCGATCCATTGTCATCCCTAAACCCACCACACATTCTCTACTAACACAAGTTACACAACTCAAATTTAATACAACAACAAAAACTTACCTTTTATTATCTTTTTTAAAAAACAAAACAACAGAAACTTGTTATTATCAGGTATTACCGTAAAAAAAAAAAAAACATATCACTATTACAAGACATCCCAACAGATGAATTACCTGTTTTTGTCAGTCTGATAATATTTTCCAAAAATGTCATATAGGGAGTAAATAAAAAAAAATATGCCAATAGCAAGGCTCCTAGATCTTGTAGAGCACATTTTAAATTCTTATATTTCAACTAATCACTCACATTTTATTTTATCTTAATTTCTATTAATCATATCTTATTTTAAATTAATTTCATTAATTAAAACTTTTTAATTTTAAATAATAGTTAATGTTTTATTTTAAATTAAATTAAACTAATTATATTCTATTTTAAATTACTTTTAACAATAAAAACAAAATTATAATCTTACAATTTTATTAATTAAAACACTTGTTTTGTCTATCACACAGTCCTCAAATCATTTAGTAACTTTCACAAATATTTTCTTTTTCTTTTTTTCAGTTATCATGATTTTTTCTCGGTTCAAATAACTTGATTTCTCATCCTCTTTTCTCTACTTTTTATCATTTTTCATTTTCTCAAATCCAAACAAAGCTACTGATGTTAAATTTACCCTACTCTCTACAATATTTTTAGCCATAATATTAATACAAATTACTCTTCATATAAAGTAATGACTCACATTATTTGAGACTTTGAATGTATATGAAGTATATTTAACATACTTTATTACATATCTATGATGATATCCTTTTACAATCTAATTTTATAACTCATTTTTATTTTCGTGACTTGTCACATGCCAAAAAATGTGTTAGTTGTTTACATGATATAGCATGTTGAATCAAAATCTTTTTTCCAACTGGATACCAATATTATAGTTGCTACTTTCTAAGATAAAAGTTATTCAACTTTAACTTTTTCTTTGTACGTAAAAATTAACAAAATTAAAATATAACAAGTGGGTTTTGACGGTCTTTTACTGATTGTTTCAGAAAAAAAGAGGTAGAATATTGCACATGTCTCTTTCACACTCAAAAACTACAGTAAAACACACAACAAAATCTTCCACCAATGAGAATTTTATATATTTGTATAAAACTCTCATGAAAAACTAAACTGCAAACAAAAGCATTTTTTCGAAGTGAATAGAAAGGAGAGGGAGGAAACACTCTTGTGGGAACTAAATCAAAGAAACAGTGTTTTTGTCCTTTCTTCTTCTATGCATCACTTAACACAGCGTACTCTATCCCATTATACAGTGCACTTCTTTTCTCTCTTCCCTTTGTATATAATAAAACACAGTACACATTTATTATAGTGATTTTCTCGATCTATTGTGGCTGCTCGCATTAGATTCGAGCATTCATGATATATAAGAGACATTTATTTTCCTTCAGTATAAGCCTAATGTAGTGGTTAGGGGAAATTAATGACGATCAAAATATTTTTCTTGTGAGTGAAACATGAAGATGCAAGATGCAAATAATATGTACAGCTAATAGGTTCTACATTCAAGAGAAATAAATTACAAGAGAGAATAAAAAGAAAACAGCCAAATCCTAACACAAATAAACTTACTTAACTCATCATAACAAAATGAAGAGAAAAACAAAAGAAGAGGCAAAAAGAAACAAAGAAGGAAGGAGAAAAAAAGAGAAGCTCCATTCCTCTACAAATACTCAACACTGTCACCCACCCCATAAGCTCCATAATTTGATCCTCCTTCATCTAAAACTTCCTGGATTACACCAAAAAACAAAGACCCAATTATCAGACAACCACCTACGTAGTGATCACATCAAACAAAAACCAAAACAAACACAACCCACAGGTGAAGTTTTTTTTTTAGAGAGAGAGAGATTAGTTTATGACCTGAGAAGAAGCGACATTAATCGGAGGAGCTTCATTGAGCAATGCAGACCTTGGTTCTGAAGAAGGTTCAGTACTCTTGTGAGGTTTCTTGGAGCCAATGTGAGTCTTTCTGAGACCCAGAAGGCCCTTCCACCTTGTTGAGGAGGCCTTGGGTGGCCTGAGAGAAAAACCCTGATCGTATTCATCGTCATTTATGAGGAGCTCTTCCTTGAGAGTGGTGGTGGTGGTGGTGGTGGTGGCCCTTTGCTGCATCACGTGGTTGTTGCAATTGTCCTTGTACGACATCAACCTACCCTTGAAGAAAAGCTCATCAGCACTCATCATGGAGTAGTTCGTGACTGAAAATTCGAAGTCTGAAGACACTGCAGGCGCGTCTGATCTTGAGCCTCGTTGTTCTTGTTGCTTCATGGCCTGCTGCACATCCACAAAATCATTCGAGAAGGAGATTCTAGGGCTCATTGGAGCGCACTGATGATGATGGTGATGGTGATGGGGATGGTGGTGGTGGTGGTTGTTTTCATCACGGTTGTGGTCGGAGTTGTTATACATGTCTAAGCATGCCATGAGATTTCAGAACACCGCATCTAAGATAAAAAGAAAACAAAATGGATGCATGCGAGAGAAGTAGAAACAATGAACTCCACTTGGGACCCCCTCTTTCACAGTGTTGCAACCCCACTTACAGCAGAGGTTTGTATTTATATGTGTCACAGAAGGGATCTTCCTTTGGATTTTTCTTCCTATCTTTGCTAATAAATACTATTATTTACATGCATGGCATGCCTTGACATGATGCTTTGTCATGACATGTCAATTTGGCCTTCAATGACGGTCAATCTTCAAGATTTGTACTGTCTCCAGTTTACACTGCTCTTCTTGGACACATGTGAATTGTGAATGCCTGCAACTGCCAACAATTTAAGTATTTTAACTGTTTTGTTTATTTATTTTCCTTCTCACCTTTCACCCCATCACCATCGGCTGCTTCCAACTCATGCAAAAGCTCTCCTTTTTAGGCCAATCCCTTGTGTTTCATCTTCTAATATAAACAAAGTTTTGGGAAGATTCGAAGAACTTGCACTTTTAACTATGCCATCTCTCATCATCCAATGCACAGTAATAACAAACCATATTATATATGCTTTATGCTTTATCTTTTCTTTTCTTTATTCACAACTTGAATAACATAACAACCATTGCATAGACAAAAGATTTTGCTTGCTCCTTGTTCTCTTCAAAGGTGTCGAGGTTATGGAGGAGAGTTGATATATAGCAGTTAGCAAGCATTTGAGTTACATAAAACAACATTTAAATTAAAGAAATGGGGTTTATATTGAGATTATGCAGAGTTAGATGGTTGGAATATTTTTGAATATATGAAAGTTTGAAGGCTCCCACCACCACCACCACCAAAGTGGCACAGTGGCAGAGTTACAGCTTACAGTTACAGAGAGGACCGGCATGCGCATGCATATATGCTGTATTCATACACATTTTATCTCTCATAATTGACCCAACTTTGACTCTAAAATCAAACAAAGCCAGGGAATGAGCTGGCGACACTAACGGATCAAAGTCACCACGTGACTCCGGATTCTTCTTCACAACACACATTTATTAATTCAAATTCAACCTACTAAATCCTCAACACCCAACACACATACATGGGTGAGGAAGATACAACATTTTAGTACCATCACTTACTAGATCCAAATCTTGAAATAAATAAATGTGTCTCACTTAAAATAAGTTAATGCTCGTTTACTTTTGTTGTGAATTGAATTCAAGCCATGTTTTTTTTTTTTTTTGTCTTCTTTTCTGGTTATAAATTGTGTTAACTTTTTGAGGATGGTTTGGTTTGGGGACATGTTCAAGATTCAAGTTTTATCTAAAACCAATAAAAAGTAGCAAAAACTACA
>Ga0214543_1004202_pt1 | contig 27496 bp, 27 predicted proteins | sample CNSS2metaG_FD_160094 | JGI IMG/M metagenome (GOLD analysis project Ga0214543, IMG submission 160094) | Root nodule microbial communities from cowpea collected in UCLA plant growth center, Los Angeles, California, USA - CNSS2 | ecosystem: Host-associated > Plants > Roots > Nodule | place: USA... | reverse complement strand
ATATATATATATATATATATATATATATATATATATATATATATATATATATATATATACACACACACACACATAGTTGTTTATGCAAACACACACACACACATAGTTGTTTATGCAAGGAAAGAAGCTTTTTGTAATATGTTTGGAGATGTCTTTGAAGGGAAAAGTCTAAACACATAATCATGTGGTAAGCATGGGAACACATTGGCCAAAAAGGAAGATCAACCTTTCAAATAGAAAAAAAGTGTTATTTCTAATCAAAATGCGTTGTTAGCACAAGAATGACATGAGTAGATTCTTATTATTATAATGTAAAACTCTTTGTGATATCAAAAGAATATTATGTATAGGAGAATTATGTAAATTTTTGTATATGGGTTAGGAAACCCCAAATTGTCCTATTATTGAGCTAGTTTTTGCTGATCAAAAATAATTATGTGGCATGTATTTTCTATAATTTCAAATGAAATCAATAATGAAGCCACAAAAATTTCTTTATGGATTCTGATGTTAGAATGAAATTATTTCTTTGTTCCATTTATTATTGTTATGGTTTTCATTCATCTATGTCTTTTATATGCATGCTAATCACATGAGTTGAATGGTTTTTAAATTTAATTGAGACTTTACTTTGATTTATAAACCATCATGTGATTAAATGAGTTTTTACCAATAATTGAGACTTTACTTTGATTAAAGGTATTTACTCTAACTAAAATTAATCGAGACTTTACTTTGATTAATTAAGCTTTTTATTTGGTGAGGAGATAAAAGAATAGACATGATTAGGCATAATAAAATTTGATTGAGATTGTACTTTGGTTGAATTTATATGGATAATCTAAAAGTTCTCACTTTTAATTGAGATAGTACTTTGGTTAAAAGTGAGAACTCCAACAAATTAATTGAGACTTTAAATTGATTAATTTACAAAGCTACAACAATAATTAATTGAGCAATAATCTTTAGATTCCCGATGATGGATCTATTTTGAAAAAGAAGTGAAATTAATCTATTTTCTTTACTATTGTTTTTATCTCTTTTTTTCAAATTTATTTCTTTGTTCATTATTTCATTTGATTAACTCTTTTGTACAATTTTTGTAAGAACTAATTTGTTAGAAATCAATTCCGTGTTCATTGGCAGACGACTTTGGGTTACTTTACCCTTTCTATTTTGTTAACTACTATCTTAGCAATACTGACGTTGTTATAGTTTAGTAGTATTAATTTGATCACGTCAACGACAACATTATCAAATTTGACATTGCTACTGGAGAACACAGTTAGAATTTTTATCATTTTAGTTCTTCTTCTTTTTTTTATCAGTAAAATTTTTTTCCTTTATTTTTTTTTCTAACATTTATCTTCTTTCTTTAGTTATTTTGATTTTTTTTAAGCATAATTTTTGTTTAAGGAATTTTGTTGGGAAATTTATGAAACTAGTTCGGGAAGAATTTGGCTAAGGAAAGATAAGGTACTTAAGTTGTCCACGACACACCTCTCTTTCCTATAAAACTATTCAACAAGATTTCAACTTATTTATTTTCAAAAAACCATTTTGCAAAAATGCAAAATAGTTTTTCATGTGAAAATAATCAACAGTGTGATTTTCAAATGAACTGTGATTACTATCCACAACAACCAAATGATCCATATGGTTATCAGCTTCAAATTGTCACACCTACTTCTACACCTGATATAAGTAGGTTAATTATACGTCAATTTAATGATATATATATATCCTAGATCATCCTTTTTTGAACATGAGCAACAACCATATTCTGAGTATCCATCCCAGTCATCATATGTTCCATTTGGTTCTCAACAACAATAACATGCATCACAACAAGAAGTTGTAGAAACCAGTGGACTATCTTATAGGGAAGTTGTGTTATTAATGGATGCACTGAGAGAGAAATTAGAGGTCAAAGATGAAAGGTTGCAAGCTGATCAACGATGGAAAGATATTGAGCAAGAGTGGTATAAAAATGATCAGGTATTATACGACATGATGGAGGATGTAAGTAACAACAACTTTGTAGAATTAATTGTATCTGTTAACTCCACCCCCCAATGCCATCCCAGATTTGTTGAAACCCCAAAATTTAGAGCACTTCGTCATGAAATACAAGAAATGCTTCTAAAGTTGGCTCATTAGAGCTGAACAAATGTCGAAAAATTTAAGTTAGCTAATGAAAGACAAAGATATGAAGGCCACCTTAGAAAAACTTATGAAGACGATAGTTGAGAAAAGGGATGAAATGATAATGTTAAGGAGCATGAATCAAAGGATGGAACAATTGAGCATTGATGTAAACGAGTACACGATTCAAATATTAGATCAACCAACACTAGAATCACATCATACTAATATATCTATTGATAGATATAATGATGTTAATAGTAATATGTCTATTGATGGACATATTAATTTTACTAAAAATGTTATGGATGAAGAAATTGAAGATTCTCACACTGACATATCTACTTATGGATATGATGTTGCTCAATGTGAATATAATTTTTTTTTTGTTAATGATGATATAAGTACAAATGATCTTTTTCATGACAAAGTTGTGAGAATAATACAATGGAGGAACTAAGTGAAGTTGAAGAACCAACAATATTCGAAGATGCAACTGAAGCATCTACTACTGCAACTAGCTTGGTAAATGATAAAGTAGTAAAATCAACTATGTCAGGTGAAAATTTTTGCTAAAATGATGAGATTATGAGGATTATGATGATCCGGTTAACCATCCTAATGCACTTGATGATGTTGAAATTGAGTTGAAGCCACATGCTCCACACGTCAAGTTTGTTGATGTGAATGATGAAAATAGATTTTCAATGGTGATTTTTGTTGACTTGGCTGCGAAAAAAGGAGAAAGGTTGCTACAATAAGAAAAGTAGTTAGATTCAAATTCTTTTTGATAACACTATTGGGAAAAAAAGTTAAATTGCATGCATATCTATTTTTTGTTTTTAGCATAAGTAGAAAAAAATTTAGAAAATGTTCAAAAATATGTATTTTTGTTTTTAGGTATAAAAGTGAAAAGTAAAAATTAAAAAAAAAAATTATACAATCTGACTTCTACTTGAAAAAGTTAAAGAAAATCAATTTTAACATATGGCCAAATTGAGCCAAAAGTCACAAAATTTTTCGTCTCCTCTCCAAAATCAGTCCATCAAGGACAATTTTATGAAATAAGTGTGGAGGAGACAAACCACAGGTAGGATTTTTCTTCTTTTGTTTTTTCAAGTTTTGTTAAAAAAAACGTGATTTCTTTTTGGGAAAATTATGAAAGTATTCCCTTTCTACTTGGTGAAACTTTTAAACAATATATTTCATAAGAAATCCACCAAAAATATTTCCTTACTTTCAATAAAACATATTGACATTAGATTTTGGGATTTGGGATTTGGTTCAGAAATTGGGATGATCGTAATTCTGGAAAAATAAAAGTTGTGTTGCTATGAGTGGATTGTTTCTAGGATTTAGTAAGTTGATTTGAGAATTTCTTGATTAAATCTTTTGTGAAACAGTTTTGACCTTGTGAGTCTTAAGCCTTAATGTAAAGGATGGACTACCTTGTGCCATTCCTATTTTTCTTAAGTGACTTGCTCATGTTTTGTTTATACTTAAAAACTTGATTCTTTTGTTTTGCAATTTAGGTGAATATGCATGATTTGATATGCTTGAGGCATTTCTTGTTTTTAGCTACTTGGCCAAATAAGCCCACCTTGATATTAATCCACTAGTAGACCCTTTGAGATTTAAACCTCTTTTTTTTTTTGTTTTTAGCCCATTATAAATCCTTATAAAGAAAAAGACTATGTTTTTTCTTACCTTAGGAAGAAGGAGCTAGTGAGTTATGTTAGCATTGGTTGGGAAATAAAGTGTGTGGGTGAGTACCTCACCCACAAATTAATAAAAATGGCAAAAAGAAAAATAAAAATGATGAAAGTTTTGTAAAAGAAAAATTGTTTTGTCAAAGAGAGCAACAAATGAAAAAGAGTTGTTTTTGAAATTAAGCTTCATTATTCTTTCTACATTATTATTCCAAAAACTCAAAAATCCTAAAAATTTTCCTACCTTTACCTTGACCCGATTATAACCTGTGAAAAGTCCTCATGATCTTTGAATGCATATTTTTGTGAAAGTTTATGAATATTATAGTCTTCTTAAATAACATGAGTGTTTACTTACATAGGTATTTTGAGTGAAAACACAAGTCAAAACACTTGAGCAAATTTTGGTGAGAAAATACACATTTTAAACTTGAGTGATATCTTTCATATTTGATTGTCCTTTGAATTCCAAATTTCAACTCATATGTCAAAAATATAACTTTTCCATTTGTATATACATGATAACTTGATTTCTAGAAGATTGATTTTTTCCAAGTGGTGTTCATTCTTTGATCCAATGTTGATGTGAAATAAAATAACCCAGAAATAAAGTTTTGAAATTACTCAATGTTGCCCAGAAGTGCAAAAGGATAAGTGTGGGAGTGTGATGAGTGCGTATTTTTGCTCTCATTTAATGTTTAATTTTGGATTTTTAGTTGAATTTTGTTCTTAAAAGATTGATTTAATTGGGTTTTCTTATACTTTGGTTTATTGAGCATGAGATACAAAAAGATGTTAAAAATAGTTTTTTAGTTGCATAAATGGTTTTTGGATATTTTGATGGTGTTAGTGTAACTACAACTGAGTTGAGCTCATGGAGGTGTGGAAATAAATTGCTTAAAGTTTCATGACACCCTAAAGATAAAATCCAAGAATAGGAAATTATCAAAATCACAAAAATCCAAGCCAAGCATTGCATGAAAGATGGCAAGAAAAGCTTGAAAAAGTGAAGAAGTTTGGCTAAGCTAAGAAGAGGAAACGAGCAACAAAAATTGGACCTTGCGATTTTCTCTATCTTTTTCCAGAAGAAGGACTTTGATAATTCATAAATATTTATGATAAAAGATGATTTGGGAAAATATATCTTTAGATATTTCATATGATATTTTTAAATAATTACAAGAGGGGCAAAATTGGAAATTGGATAGAAATTGGAAATTGGATACACACAGGCGCCAAAATTGGAAATTGGATAGAAATTAAGTTGTTGAATAATTAATTAAAGATTTTTATTAATTATCTTTGATATATCTCAAATTATCAACAAAGGAAATCTTCCAAATATTTTAGAAACCGAGAAAATTTGTTAATTATTTGAGAGATACTATATCAAAAGATAAAAGATTTCAGCACAGAAAATATAAGATTCAAGTCCAATCAACACTTATATAAAGATACCAAGGGAAAGCATAAAAAAAACTCGAGACTTTAGAGTTTAGGAACCCTTAGGGGGCCTAATTTGTTTCCTTTCTCTCTCTCTTTCTCTCTATTATTCTTCTATTTTTATTTTACTTTTGCATTCCATGGAGTGCTAAACTTTTCGGATTGATTCCACTGTAATTTAATTATGGATTATGATGTTAGAATGAAATAATTTCTTTGTTATTTTTATTATTATTGTGGTTTTTATTCATTTATGTCTATTGTCTTTGAATCACGTAAAAAGTAATGACTTTTACATGTTAGCTAATTAGCGAAGTGTTTAAATTTATATTCATGTTAATCACATTAGTAGAAATGAAGCGTTATCAAAGTTATATCATTTGTCTAAAATATTTGAAATGATGCATTAAAGACTTGGTAAGTGGTTAGTTCTTGGATGCACATATGACAGATAAAATCCATTGGGATAGAATAAAGTTATAAGACAATTTATTGTCATTTGACTTGGGAACAAAGGGAGCCATTAGTATTTATATGATAAATTAATTCTCTATGTTCTATGCAAATATACAAGATATACATATATATATATATATATATATATATATATATATATATATATATATATATATATATATATATATATATATATAGTTGTTTATGCAAGGAAGGAAGCTTTTTGTAATATGTTTGGAGATGTCTTGGAGGGGCAAAGTCTAAACACATAATCAGGTGGGAAGCATGGGAACACATTGGCCAAAAAGGAAGATCAATCTTTCAAATAGAAAAAAAGTGTTATTTCTAATCAAAATGCTTTGTTAGCACAAGAATGACATGAGTAGATTCTTATTGTTATAATGTAAAGCTCTTTGCGATATCAAAAGAATATTATGTATAGGAGAACTATGTAAATTTTTGTATATGGGTTAGGAAACCCCAAACTATCCTATTATTGAGCTTTTTTTTTGCCGATCAAAAATAATTATGTGGCATTCTATAATTTCATATGAAATAAATAATGAAGCCACAAAAATGGGATTACTGACATTTGAGTGGTTTGGATGAATTCATACTTCCAAAAGTTATTTGACCAACGTAAAAAATAAAATAAATTATTTTTATCAATTGTTAATTGTTTTATGCTCAAATCTTTCGATTGTCGTTAGACATTCATACAAATTACAAGAAAGTAATTTATATATAAACTAAACTAAATTTTAAGATCGCTTAAAAAATAATAGTGTTTAAACTTGTACTTTTGTATTTAATTTGAAATTTTAGTATCGTTTACAATTTTTTTTTACTAATTAATAATATCCTTATATAAAATGTTCATGTTTTCATACATTGTAAAATATCTTTAGAATAAATATAATGCTTTTTAGTTTTGCTAATATTAATATTAAATTCATAAACAAAATAAAAAGTGTTTGATGTCCTTCTTACCAAGCTTGGTTTTTACTTGGTTGATAGAGTAGCTTAGATGGGCAAAAACATAATAAAGATATAAGGTGAAGATTAGAGTGCGTGGTTCAGTGATGAGAGGGTTTCCTGGAGAGAGATGAGATCAACTCTTAAGGAAGAAAGTCTAGAAGAGATAACTACTTTAGGGCGACTTTGAGAACAAGTAAGATACAATTAGAGCATCATTTATTTACTAATTCCAAAGTGATTTTACAATCGGTTTAATGACCTAAACTAGGGTTGTAAAAGGAGAAAGAGAAATTCTGATTTGAATTCTCCAAAATTGGTTCCAAAGGAGACAAACCTCAAGTATGACTTGCCATGTGACATACTCGTGCTTTTCACAATGCAACATGTGCAAAGTGTGAGCTAGAGCATGTCCCACACCTTGGTGACCAGCCTAGGATTTCTCTTGGCCAATATTAGCCCAATTAAAACCATAGGTAGGCTACTTTGACCTAGATACACCATAGGCCCAATCTCTCAAGTACAAAATTAAACTGATAGGCTCAAACCCAAAACAAGACCAGTACAAAGTCTAATTATTCTACACTACTTAGCCCATATGCAAAACCCAAAATAAACCTATTCTAATTATTTTATGATAGATTATATTGAACCTCTTCATAGATGATCTTGGACCCAATAAGGATATTGGAGGCATAATGTATCCAACCTCTTGTGAGTGTTTGATCCATGCTTTAAGTCTTTTGTGTATTTACTCTATGAATGGAATGGTTGGGCTTTTGCCATCATTCCCTCCCTCTTAAGAAAGATTTATCCTTATATTTGTATGATTCTCCATGACAACAATGTTAATGTTGGTTAAGTTGTTTCTTCCTCCTCTTGGATCAAGGACCATTCTACAACAAACACTAAACAACCAAGTAAGTTTTAAAACTACAAACATTCTTCGAAGAATAATTTTATCAGGAAAATATTTAAACAAGATGTGTCTCATAATGTTTATACACCTCATACCAAATGAATGATAAAGGTATTTGTTTTTATGAGCATTTTTTATTTTCTTGTCTGCCTTATGTCGTTTCCATGTGACCTTGAATGGGCTTTCTTTCTCAACACAAGGTTTATTTCAATATGGATTTTATTCTTCCTTAGAGGAAGAATTAAAGTTGACCCATCTTTAATGTTACACAAGTTTTTTACCCTTAAAATTATGACACATTTGTTGGGCACTTAGAAGATTTATGTCTTCTACCTAAACACTTAGAACATTTATTTCACGGGTATGAATGTAGGTAGAAGTTTCTTCCTTTTTTCTTTATTTTTCTCTTTATCTCTCTTGTTTTTCATTTCTACTCGGTCTTCTATCACTTGGGTTAGTGTTAAAGGATGGGGTACAAAATTTTTCTCCTTGTGGGTGAAGCCATTGTGCATAGATTTCTTGTCAAATTGCCATGGTATTTCCAATAAAATATGACAAGATTTCATAGGAACTACGTCATAAAGCATAAAAACCTCATATTTTCCTCTAGAAAACATGACCTTCACTGGTTAGTTAACTATCATATCTCAATCTTCATTAATCTAATGAAGTTTGTAAGGTTTTGAATAGGGTACAATAACCAAAGCCAACTTGTCAACCAGTCTAATACTACAATAGTTGTAACATGTATCATTGTTTACAATGAGAGCACAAGTATTTTCTTGAACTTTGCATCTTGTATGAAAGATGTCCTCTCTTTATAACAATTATCGTTGACTATGTTGATTGTTGAGAATCCTTCTTATCATAAGAAGGTCCCCATCACAAAGGTAATCATTATCACTCTTTGCTTCATAAGAATCATCACTCTCACTAGAGCTTTCCTCGTCTTGGCTACTATAAAAGTTAGTGCCCCTCAGAATCATGGTCCTTTTGGTGGGGGACTATGGTGCAATATAACCTCCACCAAGACATTTAAAACACTTGATGTCACTATTGTGAGTGTGTGATGATGACCCTTCCCTTGATTTTCTCTTTCTCTTTTACTAGGTTCCTAAAGCGTTCTTCTTTGACTTGTTTACCCTATAGTCTTTCTTGACATAGGAGCTATAGTGACTAGTTTTCAAACCTTTTTTCAAACTTTGTTGCACTACTTTTATGCAAATTTGTACTAAATCATTCAAATCTTGGTAAGTTACCAGTTCTAATCTATCTCTAATTTCAATGTTAGGACACATTAGGAACCTAGAAATGGTCGTATCCTCATGCTCCGTAATCCATGCCCTCTTCATATCCTTGAAAGTTAAGGGTGGCTAAAGGCACTTTTTCTCTCCTCACTCACTTGGTGGAAAGCCAAACATTGTTCCACCTTTATCTCCCAATCAAGGTATGCCTCAACATCATCTTTTTCATAAAAATGAGTAAGATTTACCCTAATTTCTCATACTATCTTCCTCAATGTGAGTCTCCTCAGACTTAGAGCTTCTACTTGAATGGCTCATATTCTTAATTTTTTATTTTTATTTTTTTAATTTTTCATCTTTATGTTGCAAATCTGAAGTTCCTTATCTAGAATGGCAAGTTGGGCCCCTTTTTCAATTATTTATTTTTCTTTTTGTAAGACCTCTTATTTTATCCATATTTTTAGTGACTTTGTGCAATTTTTGTTAAACTTTTTAGTGAAGAGCTTGAATCGTTACCGATATGGTAAGAAGGTTCTCTAGACATGATTGTTTTTTCTTTCAAAGAATTTTCTAAGCAGGAAAAGATAGTAAGTTTCTCAAGTTCACTCCGATGAGAGAAATGTGAATCATTAAGACAGCTTAAGTACCAAGTCTTTCCTAACTAGAACTTACCCCAATACTTCTTACACAAATTTTCTCAACGGAAAATAATTGAAAAGGAAAGATTGACTCAATAAAAACAAAGAAACAAAGAACAAGTTAAAGTTAAAGAAAAGAAAACAACCTGGAAAGTAAGGTGTGTCCTAAAGGGAGGCAAGCTTGTTGGCACTTGTGATCCTTCAAGACACTCATCGACTAAAGTCCTTGTATTAATCAATAATGGTTATAATAAGAAGATGGAAGAACACCAAAGGCTCCTTCAAGACACTTGATTAGTTGATTACAATTTGTTTAGAAAACTTGGGGAAAGCCACAAAACAAGAAATCCTCTTTTGGTGTTCCTCTTGTACTTCTTTATTACACTTCTTGCTTCACTCCTCAAATACTATCATTATCTGAAACTATAATTTTTACATATTTAATAATAATTGAAATACTATCATTATCTAAAACTACTTTTGGTTTTTCTTTTTCTATGTCTATAATTTGCCCTCATTCAGGCTCGGTAGTGTGTGCTATGAGCTATAGAGAATGGTTGGTTTATAGAAAAAGCAAAGTTTCAAATTTCTTCATTCTTATTGAGAGAAGCAGGAGCAAAAAAGACAACACCGAATACAAATAGTTTATGACTTCGGTGGATTTTCATAAGCCTATTTTTTGTTACTTTTTCCAACCTTTTTTAACTCTTTACCACAAAATTGTTGGGAGGGCCCCACTTTATGTGGGCCGACCCATAAATCTACAAGGTAGGTTCCTTTTATACTCACCTTTGGAATCATTTGAAGCATCGTTTCATAATCTTAGAAAAACATAAACATAAAAACAACATGGTTACCTTTACAATTAAATAAAAATATAGCATAGAAATAATAACTAATATCTTCAAACTCTTCATTATTTTATTCAAATAGTTAAAAATAATTTTATAATTTAAATATGGTTTAATTATGCCTTTGGTCCCCATTTTGGAGTCAAAATCTCAAAATGGTACCCAAATTTTTAAAAGTCTCAAATTGATCCCCTTTTTTGTTAAAACGTCTCACGTTTGCCCTTTCTGTCAAGTCAAGGTTGACACCGTTAGAGGGAGTGCCACGTGTCAGTTCCTCGATTTTTTGAATTTTTTTATTATTATTTTTTTTTAGATTAATGTATTATGCTATTTTATTAAATTGAGATTAAGTATTAAGAATGAATTGTAAATTTGTCATTTAAAATTTTAGATGAGTTTGGTGGAGTAAATATAATTAATATAATAACAACTCACATCTCATTCTAACGTTATTTACACTAATTACATTTTATCAATTAAAACATTTTTTCAATCTATCGAATATATTCCATCACTCACTCACTTTCATAACCATTCATCTCAAATTCTTTCATTTCTCATCATTTTTTCCTTAATCCAAACAATTGATAATGTTTTCTACCTTTTATTGGTATTAAGTTTCATGAATAAAATCAACTTCTCCATAACTTTTATCTTGTTTAATCCTCAAGTTTATGTTATTTTTGCATTGTTTTGTATTTTAGTTGTTTTATGTTTTTTTACTTCTAATATCTATTATGAGTGTATGAAATAAGTTAATAAGAAGCAATTCTGGTGGAGGAAAACAAGTTGGAACTCAAGGAAGCATGATTGGACAAGAAAAATTGATTTTTAGACAAATACTCATGTCGGGGCACCAGAATCGCGCCTTGCATTGCAAATATGGAGAAAGGACTCACATATATATACTGCCTTGGACCACCCTTGGAAGGCCAGAAAACCACTATTGGTCACCAGGCTGACTCGTTAGGTGAGCTGGTGGATAGCTAGGCAAAGTGACAACACAAAACTAAGGTATTTGAGTCACTGGGTGAAAATATGACTCGTCAAGCGAATTACAAGTCAAAGAGCGTCAATTTTAGGCCTCGTTGGGCAAGAATGTCGACCCTAATACGTGAATATGGTTATTTAATCATGTTTCTACAAGAGTTTTGGAGGATTCCTCATTTTGCACGAAAAGAAACACCTTTGGTGCTTGGGAAAGGCTCTTGGAGACTATTATGGTTGTTGGGAAACTCTACCTTCTCCTTCTTGGGTCTCCTTCTTCATCCATGGAGGTTTTAGCCCTTTTAGGTTGGAGAGGATGATGGGCTACGCAATTGGAGCATGAAGCAGTTATCAAGAACCTTAGGAGAGGGATTTTTTTACTTTATGATTCCAATTTCTTCCTTATTCTTCAATTTTGTAAAAATTTGGATTCTCCCCCGTAGAGAGCAATTTCTATTTGTTGAGATCAAATGTAAAACATTGAATTTTTGTGTAAAACTATGTTGTTAAAATATATATGCTTTTCCAATTCATGTTAGTGTTTGATTTCAATGTTTCATGCTTGATGTGGATTGTTCCCATGCTTGATTTATGATTCTTGAGGTGTTGAAAAATATCTTTAGAATCTAGACTTGAAATTGAATACCTAATGGATGCTTGTATCTAGGAATAGAACTTAGTTCATTAGTAATCTTTGACTCTTGAAACTAATGCATGAGTTCACTTAAGGATTTAAGGGATTGAAACTTGATGACTGATATAGACTCAAAGGCTATAGGAATAGGATTTGATTATTCTTGTAAATTGATTTTAATATGAATATGGAATTGAGATAATTTAGAATGCATGAGAATGAAATTGTTGAAGTCTAATATTGACAAATTGTAAATACATTATGTTAAATTTCTTGTTACCTACCAATTGTTTGATAAAATACCATTTTTTTGTGTTTTTGTAAGTTTTGATGTCTATTTGAGTCGTGAATTGCAAGATTTGTCATGTGTTACACAAGTTCCCATAAAGAGAACAATCTTTATTACTTGTTACATGCGACCGGTGCATTTGCCATTTTTCACTAACAACAATCTCACTTTCACCTCTCTCTCTCCCCTCACATCCACTCCTCCAAATTTATCTTCACAAAGAAACACACTACAAAGATCCAAAAGAACATAAAATTATAAACCCAAATAGCTACTCACCTTCGAGTTTCACATTATAATAATCTTCACCTAAGCTAAATGGCTTATAAAAATCTCACTTAACACCTCCTTTGTGAATAGCAACAACCACAAATCACAAATTTTAAAGTAATTATGCATACAACAACCTTCGTCATCATTGAATAGAAGAGCAAAGTGGAAATTTTCAAATTTGTGCGAATGTAGGAAAAAAAAATATTGGATGTAAAAGGTAACTACCTAACAAAATTGTAGGAGTGTGAGATACCACACAAAGCCCGTGCAATAGCCCTTTAGAATTGAATCATTATCAGATATCCACCCTTGTGCATAAATGCACTTCTATTTAGAATAATAAATCTTTTAAAGGATCAAACTTTTTATGAGTAGATTTCTAGATTAAGCATTTAAGAAAAAAAAATTGAAATTTTTATTTTTGAAAGAAATAATATTTTAAATTTTTTATTTTGTAATAAAAACACTTATTTTGAGATCTTTGAAATGAATAATTCAAAATTTTGAATTATGCATTTTTAAAAAAAATATATTATTGAATAGTAATATTATGCTTGCATTTGTAACAAGTCTATTCCTATAATTACTAAATCAAAGGGTGCCCTCTTTTATTTCATTATTTAAACAAATATTACTCATGGTTCACTAAATAACGTTGAGTATTGAAGCTCCATGGATGAATTTGACAGTTGAATGAAGTTTCTTTGTAGCATTGATGAAGATGCACCGAAGAATGAAAAGGTGATGGCAACGAAAAATGATGTAAGAAAGTTCCTAAGAGATTAGGCCAACTTAACGAGGAAGGCTAGAGGAGACATATAGGATAATACTCTATCAATTTGGACTCTCAAAATGCAAGTCATTGAGTGATCTCACCATGTATTTGCAACAACAATTCAAGAGTAACCTTACAAAAAGTATGGAGGCTTGATTATATAGTCAAGTATTTCAACCACTCACACTAATTAGTCATGTGCACAATTATACTAGATCTAGATCTCCTTAATTGGTGGATCAAAAGATATGTGACAAGTCACACTTTACATTTTTGTAGCATGTGCTAAATGTGTTTGAGTGTTGAATGAGCTCATTCGGCCAAAGCTAAGTTCGATAAGGCTAAAAAACCATTGACACTTAGTTTTGATGAATTTTAATCCATTCTATGCTAATGCACATATATTAAAAGATGGCCCAATTACATTGGTTGAAATACAAACTAATCAAAATTAGCTAAATCTTGATATCTTCCTTAGCCCATTTGAATAACAATTGAATGGCTTTGGACTCCAAAAGGTTGAGATTCATTTGCTTCTTAAATTCTCTTAAGCATTCCTCTAGGGATTGGGTCAATTGGACTTGGACCTTGTGTTGGGCTTGAACCCAAGTCATCATTGAGTAAGTACTCAAGTTAATCCAGAACAATTCTTGTCCTAACTAATAGGTTCTTGTATTGAAACTTTATGCAATTAAATTCTTGATTGTTCATTTCATTTGTATACCGGTCTTTCTCTTAATGGAAAGTTAATAACAATAAAGTGATTGTTGATATGGCATTGCTTTTTCTCTTCCTTTTTCTTATTGTTAATTTGGTGCATTGCTTTGATACCATGTAAGTGTAAGCAGGGATTATAGAATTTATATACTCTGAAGGGAGGTGTTTCTAACTATTGAGAGAATGAAAGTCCAGCTCCATGAGTAGGAAATGAATATTTATTCGCATAATGATACTTCTTGATAACTCCCACATCATCCAAAAAGGTCCCTCTAAAATTTAAATGCTTTCTAAATCCTCTAAAGGTTAAACATTTTTTAAGTACTTTTCAGTATTCTCATATTAAAACCTCATATCAACTTTTTATTTGTTATGGTCACTTGCAAATTTATAAAAAGTATGTTTAAACATTAGAAGAACAAAAATAATACAAAATATTTCTGGAGGATGTATTTAATAAATTTGAAATTTTACATACTCAGAATGTATTTAACTCATTTGATATTATGATATAGACTGCTCCTAGTTGATATACCAAACATCTATGTTATAGAACATGAGAAAATCATCACTTACAAGCATTGCTACACAGGAACGCCCTCCAACAACACTCAACTATGATGGGGTTGGGACTGTTATACATATTATTGACTTCCCAGCTATGCATATCCATGTCCTTTGGATATCCCACCAAACAACTAATGCAATATCAGAAGCTTAACTCTTCACTGTGATGATGATGATGATGATGGCTTCTCACAAAATCGAACATGCACATATATGTTTTCTGGGCACCTCATCAACTTTTTTCTCTGTTTGTGCCATCAAAAGAAAATTTTCAACATTTTGGGTCATAAAATTTGGTCCTAGTTAGCTTTAGAACATTGCCTATACCTTGCACCTATATGGAACTGCTTTTTGAGGTATACATGTATGATTATAGAAAACAGTTACATAATATATTCCAGAATGAAATATACCTGTTTTTGCTTTGAGCAAAGGTGGCTGGACCACAACATGCATGGTTATAATAACCCCTTTGGGAAGCTCACCTAAAGGTACTCTACACTGGCCAACCGATCTGTTGTTCTCCAAAATTCTGCCACCACTTATCAGTTTTATATCATTTGCTGACTTTGGTATAATTTTCTTGTCTAAGGACAACCAATACAAATTTTTATAAGTGGTTAGAAACAAAACAACTAAATAAGGGAGGAGAATATAACACCAAAACAATAGAAACTCAAGGAAAAATGAAATATAAGAGCCTAAATGAGAGCCTAACTTAAATTGCTGTCCAATTGATAGTTAATAGCAGAACAAGAAAATCATAATCAATGTCCTGATTATATAGCCAAACCAAACTACCCATCTTAATTCTACTTAGATCAAAAAATATTTTCACAATGATCTGATCTTTTTTTCCTACTTTTTACCCTTTTTCTCCCCTCCCTCCTCCCCCTAACACTTGATTGTTCTCTCTCTACCTTATATATAACACAATAAATCTGTCCAGATTTGGATACAGATCACCTAATTATGTAATTTTTTTCAGCCATTCATTGTTTTCCTTTTCTTTTTTTCATTTTTCCATTTTTTATCCCCTCCAAATTATAAAAACATTACTAAACTTAATTTAATTTATGTAAAGTTTGTTAGCGAAAATATAAATAAATAAAAATATTAAATTTTTATTTTAAAAAGTTTTAATTATTAAAACGTCAAAAAATATCTCAGATGTTATATATAATATTAATAAAAAATAAATAAATATTGATTACAAAATTTTTAACTTGTAAATACTTTTGTTTAATTTTAGATTAAAAAAATGCATGTATTCATTACAATCAATTATTTAAAAACAAGTAAAATAATAAATTAAGTGATTTTTAGACCATGTTCAAGAAGATAAGAACTATGCAATAAAAAAAGAATCTCAAAAAAGTACAAAAAAAAAAGATACTATAGATAAACATCAAAATATAAGAATGCAACAAAGTAATACAAATATCATAAAACGTGTCAAAAAGATTCGAGGACAGGTTCAATTAAAAAGAGCTCCGCATAAGCTTTTCAAAAGCTCCTCCTACTAGCTTTTCTAAAAGCACTTTATTAGTTGTTCCAAAACAAAACAACTTACTTTTTTAAGAGCCTTTATCTAAAGAGTGTAAGTTCTAGCCTTTTTAAGGAGAAAAAAAAATAAAAAATAAATCGGGTCAAGAGTAATTGTGTAAAAGAAGGATAACGGGGAATGAAACAAGTTTAATAAGATGTGAACTAGCAAATGTCTTGGAGGTAATTTGAGGATCATGTTATGCCACAAATCAGCCTTTTTAAGTATCCAGGATCAATCAAACAAACTGACGGAGAGATTGATTGGGATGCCACATAGAGGATTCAAGCTAAAGAGATGAAATAGAAAAACTCTAAGTACAATATACAATTGCAAAGGGCATATCAAACTCAGGAAACATTTTGCAAACAGTCATCATGCTCTATGGGAGTGGTTCTTGGTTTAGGAAGTCCGCCAGTCACAAACAAGAAAACAAGTGTAGCAGAGATCAAAATGTAGAGGTGTATAGTGAACATACAAGAAATGATAAGATTAGGAACATGTATCTAAGAGAAATTTAGAGTAGATCCTACTGAGAATATGTGAAGTGAATGAACATAAATGAAATTGCATTCAAATTCAAAGTAGATAGTACATAAATGCATTGAGAATGCGGGGTGGCTGGCAAATGCATGTGCGGCCAAGATTTGGTGGGAAAAAACTGGTAAGAAAGAGATATTTGCCAACCGTGAATAGAGGCCATAGTCCTCCCCCTATTAGGCAGCTACGTCATGGATTTGGCAGCTGCTATTGACAACTCTGGTTTTGATACAAGATTGTAATTAATGTTAAGATAAAAAAAAAAAAATCACAGGCACACGTGTATATAATAAACTACAAAAAGTAATGATGAAGAGAAAGCAAGGAGGAAAAAGACGGACTCAGTGGCCAGTGATCACTATACCCATTAACCAACCTCAAATCAATCACTTGATCACAACCAAAAATAGTCAAGACACATTTTCTTCCTGTATTTACAAAATAACAGTTCCAGACAACATTCTAGCATCTCCAGGTGTGGAGGAGGTTTATGATAATAAGTGTAAACAAACATGTGACCATTTCTTTAGTTCACTGTTTGCAAATCCAACCCCACAATTCAAATGTACATGCCTACACATGAGGGTTGCAAACACTCAACACGGGAGGAATTTAAAAAAATCATATCAAGTTGTTTCCAGCCTAATAATTATTTATAGCGCCATGGTTTAAAAAACCAAAAAAATTCTACAACATTTCAGCCACAGAATGAAGGTTTTGAGGCTCTCCACAACCGCAATTGCAGCAATTGCAGCTGCACAAGGATTGCAAGAAAACCACAACCGCAACTTAAAAAACCTTGACCAGTCCTTCCCTTATCCCGAAATTCAAAAACCAAAATGAAAGAGCTTTCTACCTCTTTCACCACAGCATCACATTCCCTAATTTTTAAAACCAACAAGAAACAAAGAATCCACTTCACCCAAATCTTCCCCCATTCAAAGCAAAAAACATTTTTTTTTTCAAAGAAGTCCTTCCACACACAGAGAACTCCAACACTAACAACCCAATTCAGGAACAAAGAACACACTTCTTTGAAAACAGAATCAAGCAACACCACACTTCCAACAACTTCACCAACACGGCTTTTTTGCACAACAAAAGAAAAACGAACGGGAAGCTCGCATCAAACGCACAGGCCAGTGAGTTCAAGAAAGTTGAATAACTCGGAAGCAGAGCCATAGTAGTAGGTTACTTGAAGGCAACACCATCATCGGAATTAAACTACACAAGAAAGTAAAATTGACGATGAAAAAGGAAGAGAAGTTAACCTTTGGGCCAGTCTGCGAAAATCCGATCCTTGAGCATGGATACGGTGGAAGCAGGGGAGTAACAGAAGGGTCCCATATCGGATCCATCGTAGAGACGGAACTTGAGCTCAACTACTTCTTCCTCCGGCATCTCTCACTCCCAATTCCAATCGCTGATAATAATTTCAATAATATGGTTCTTTGGAAACAGAATAACAATAAGGTTCAAATAGATTCAGGGGATTCATACAATAAGAAGCAAAAGAAAAATTGCCAACGTCATACCAAACCCTATCCCCCGATCTTCACGCTCTCTCTCTTCCTCACCCTTTTTCTTTCTCTTGCCAAATGTATTCATACCAATAGATGTATATATTTTCTCATTCTCTCTTTGTGAAATGGAGTAATCACACTAACTTTCTTTCATTATTTATTTATTCATTTATTTATTTATTATCTTTTGCTTGCATTTATAAGATACAAATTAAAAATGGTGTTATATATTTTTATAAGATTTATGTATATATTAATTGCTATTCTGTATGAAGGAAACAATACTTTATTTCTATTAACTAATAGAAACATTATTAATATATTTTTAAATGTAGTTGTTATAAAAATTACTAAATATATTTAGTTTGGATACGATCTTATTGTTTATAAACATATATACAATATAATTTTAATGAAAAATACGAATATATAATTTTTTTGAAATTGCACAATATTTATGTCATTAAAAACCATAAAACATTTTTATATTGTGAGTTGCTTATATAAATTAAATAATAAGAAATTATATATTAAAGGTAATAAATATTATATAAAATATAAAAAAATTAAAATGTTTTTTATTTAGTCATCACAAATACTGATGGAATATATTAAATGCATAGTAATTAATATTTATCAATATATTTAGATAAATTAAATTTAAACTTTGATATTATATAAAAAGTATGCATGTAGGATATTTTACTTTTTTGCATTAGTTGTGTTTATTAATCAATTGAAAGTATAACATTTTTAATGGATCGGCATATGCGAAATGGATTGTTAAGGGTATTAAGCTGCCTTTATTTAGTTTATATTTAAAAATATTTTTTTTACTTTATTTTATATCTAGTCAACTTATTAAAATATACTTTAAACAAGTTTTAAAAAAAAGAAGAAAATTAGTAATTTTAAATAAAAATTTAAAAATAAAAAAAATGTATATTACTAAAATTTAAGCCATATTAATGAAATTAATTCTAATTTTAGATATGATTATTTAAAATATAAATTACAATACATGTATATATTACTATTTTATTATAATATTTTTTTTAATTTTTACAATGTAATTACTACTATATAAAATGCACAAATTTGATTTAAGTTCATTTTAGGAAAAGTGAACTAAGTAAAAAATTGTCTGATTGAGTTTATATCACAATTTTTTTGAGAGTGATTTATTTTAGGGTTTAAGGCTTATTTTACTGACTTTTCAGAATGACTTTTTATATGAAATTAAACCTATTTTAAAAGTCTTTAAATTGAGAAAGAAAATTATCAAACAAATATCAAGATTCTTATCTCTTTAACTCATTGTTCTTTTAAAAAGATATAACCTTCATTTAGTTTAAGATTCTTGTAATTTAATATATATTTAGCTTTTACGAAACTCATAAATAAAGCTTAACTAAAACAACAAATAACAAAAAATGTAAAACAAAAGTCGTGTTTTTAGTTATAGGCATTTCTCGTACCGATTGTGGTCAAATTCAACTATGTGGTTTTTATGATGCAGCGAATTGGGACGGCAATGTCTTTGGTCTTCGATTTTTGTCCGCTGAGTTTATTTTCTTATTTTTATTAAGGGAAGAAAAAGTGAGATTTGGCTCCTTAATGGAATAAATGAATGAATGAGAGGAACTTGTATTTGGCAATTGCTACCAACCAAAGGATCTTTCGTTTTTCTGTGTCTAAACATCACAAACTCAAAGAGGTAAAACAATCAAAGGCAGATTTTAGGGGTACATTTGAAGTTTTCGATTCTTTTATATTGATTGGGTGAGTAAAATAAGGGATGGTGGGTTCGGTGTAGATTATTTGTAGTGTGAAAAACAAGAATATGTAATAACTAGAAAGTGTTATTAATAATTTTGACCAAGTCAATAAAATATCACATCATTTTATAAATCAGTTGATAAAATGAATTAAAGAGAAGCAAACTTAAAAAAATATATATAAAAGATAATAGCATAATGACATTATCTACTTATAATTTTGTTTTCATTGGATTGTGTTCCTACGGAGAACAAATAAGAGATGTCAGACACAAATGTTACTTTATCTCAATCCGTAATCTCCTCAGTAGGTTTCCTTTCGGTTGACATATGTTATCTGCTAGTGTCTCGGCTTGGACCGGTTTGGACCCAAGAGGGGTTACCTGCGAAGAAAACTCTGACGCTCAAGTCAGCAAAGAATTCTCAGAAAAGTCAAATCTCGTGATTAAGGGATTAATGAATGCATACCTTTAATTGTTGGGGTCCATGCATATTTATAGATTATTAATTATGTTTGGCCACGTCATGGGCTGAGCCCTTGTTTGGACCGCAGGTGGGCTTGGGCCTAGCCCATGCCCCTTAGCTCGATTATTGTGGGCCCTAGGGGCTTTGCTAGTAATGCTTAAGTTTGTTAAGTTCTCGTTTCATTTTCTTAAGTTAGCGGCTTAGGTCGCTTACTCTTGTTCGCTCGACATATATGATGATTATTTGCATCCTTGAGGGTTATGTAGGTGGATTTTACGGTTATAGTCATGTTAGGCCACCTAGGTGTAGTACACCAGTCCCTCAGCCTTTAAGTGTGATGAACAGTGTTAAGGCTTAAAGTCTTAATAGGTTGTGGTAGGTGAAAAGGTGCATAGGCAAGGTTCTAATCAAAAAGGGTTTTGCGCCGTCATTTGAAGTTTTGTGACTTTTCGCGTGCACTGTGACGTTTTGTGTGCTTTGTAACTTTTAGGGGGAAGGAGTTGTAACGGTTTGGATCGATGGTTATAAATGAGGATGTTATTGAAAGTGTGTTTACGTTAGCTCATTTGTAAGAATTCTGAGATCAGTAATTTGTGTGCGTTAGAGCTATCTGATTAGTTTTGTGTTCCTACCGGCATCATTCTTACTAAAAAAGGTATGTCTACTACTAGCGATAGTATGTTGTTATCTACATCGAGTAGTGGGAGTGGGCGGTCTAGGGAAGATATAGGTAGACAATTTGATGAGGGGAGTGGCAGTCCTGTGGTTAGGACGGGGAGGATCCCGATGGAGACGGTAATTGAGGTGAGGGAAGACCCTCCAAAGGAGATAGCGGAGAGTAGTTGGCCAGCGAAGACTGGGTTATGAATGGGTTGCTGTCGTCCGGAACCAAACTTCACTATTCATATGGTCAAGGTTGTTTAACTCATGGCTTAACTGTACTCCTGTCATAGGGAGGGATGTAAGCCATGATATAGTGTCCTTGGAACGGGTAAGCGTTGTTGAACGTGTCTGCCACGGTCAGGAAGGAGTGGCTGATAAATTTTTCTAAATGTACATGTGTCATTTTTCACAATTGCACGTGAGGCTACCGTTCGACGACTTTACCATGGGGGTACTTCGTCTGCTAAACGTTGCTCCTACCCAACTACATCTGAACAGCTGGGTATACTTGCAAGCCTTTCGCGTTCTCTGCCGCTCATTATACATGCAACCTTCTCCGCATGCGTTTTTTGTATTTCAGAAACTCTTATTAACTCGATTGACAGTATGGAGCCCAATGCTTTGGTGAGGGCTATAGTGGAGTTTGACAGTAAGGCGCTGATATTAGGGCACCGAGTGGGGTTGTTTTATCAACGGGAACTGAAGAAGGGGAATCGGGCAAAGCTGGAGGAATTGCAGAGTCAAGTCGACAAGTATGCGAAGGAGAAGGAAGCGTGGGAAAAAGAAAGGGAAGAATGGAGGGAAGAGAAGAAAAGGCTGGGGACGTGGAGGGTTCGGTGTTTGGATTCTGAAGAAAAGTTTAAGGCCAAGGTTGCTAATCTTGAGGCTGATTATGATGAGTTAAAGGAAAAGCACAAGGGCCTAGAAGTGGAGCTGGAGAACCTTAAGGGGTGCATTATTCAAGAGCACATTAACGGATTCCAAAAAGGCTTGAGGCAAGCCCCATTTTTTTGTAAGGATGTCGATGTGGCGGATCCGAGGTTTTACGTGAACAAGGACGTGGTGGATGGGCAACTTGTTAATGAAGTTGAGTCGAGTCCTGAGGAGGAAGGAGAGAAGGCGGCAATTGATGACGATAAGAACGAAGAAGAAGCTGTGATGGGTGGTGATGATTAGGCTTAGGATGGAGTTTCTAATGCTTTCTTTTTTCAATTCATTCTAAGTTTGTAATAACTTGTACAATATTTTTTCTTGTCGGTTAATGTGATTCATATTCTAGATCATATATGTTGTTTGATTGTGAATGATAGCATGTGGTAGGAACGCGCTTGTTTGAATGATGTAATGTATTCAGTTTGTTTACTGTATACGTTGTTTGTTGGGATGAGTATCATTCATTGTTGCAGTGTGGTTTGGGTATTGTTATGTGGACGATATGTAAGTGGTAGTATTCAACCTAGGTCGCTTACTTGTTGTAAGGGTGGGGAACTTAATCAATTTTAAAGCGTAAACAACAAGTGTTCGACCCAGGCCGCTTACTTATGGTAAGAGTGGGGAACTTAAACAATTTTAAAGCGTTAATAACAAGTGTTCGACCCAGGCCGCTTACTTGTTGTAAGGGTGGGGAACTTAAATAATTTTAAAGCGTAAATAATAAGTGTTCGACCCAGGCCGCTTACTTGTGGTAAGGGTGGGGAACTTAAATAATTTTAAAGCGTAAATAACAAGTGTTCGACCCAGGCCGCTTACTTGTGGTAAGGGTGAGGAACTTAAACAATTTTAAAGTGTTAATAACAAGTGTTCAACCCAGGCCGCTTACTTGTAGTAAGGGTGAGGAACTTAAACAATTTTAAAGCGTTAATAACAAGTGTTCGACCCAGGCCGCTTACTTGTGGTAAGGGTGGGGAACTTAAATAATTTTAAAGCGTAAATAGCAAGTGTTTGACCCAGGCCGCTTACTTGTGGTAAGGGTGGGGAACTTAAACAATTTTAAAGTGTTAATAACAAGTGTTCAACCCAGGTCGCTTACTTGTGGTAAGGGTGGGGAACTTAAACAATTTTAAAGTGTTAATAACAAGTGTTCAACCCAGGCCGTTTACTTGTTGTAAGGGTGGGGAACTTAAACAATTTAGAAGATGGATGAAGAGGCGAGCGTGTAATAAAGAACCCTTTGTTTTATTCATAATTTTTGGGGTGCCTCATTAAAAAACTCCATGGCCAAAACCCTCCTTAGGGAAAAATGCCAGGCGAGGAAAAAGAGTACACCCAGGGTTATAAATATTTGGTATAAGTATTCTAACTGAAGTAAAATTTGAGATGAGATACGTTCCATGTATTTGGTATCTCCTCGCCTGATAACTATTCAAGTTTATAAGCGTCGCCTCCAGCATCATCACGTATTCGGTACGGGGCGTCCCAATTGGTGGAGAATTTGCCATCCTTCTTTCTTGCGTTGTTGTTCATCCTCCAAACTAGGTCTCTTTTAGTGAATGATTACGGGCATAAGTTCGCGTTATATTTTCTAGTCGCTCTCTATTTAGCTGCTAAGTTGCGTATTTGCGCTTTGTCTCTTAATTCAGATAGGAGGTCGAGGTGGGTGCACATATTTTGGTGGTTTTGATCTGGGTCGTATAGTTCTCTGCGCAAAGATGGTTCGCCAATTTCTACCGAAATCATGGCCTCTACGTCGTATACGAGGCTGAAAGGAGATTCGTTTGTTGTTGATTGGGGGTACATCTGTAGGCCCATAACACTTCCACTAATTCTTCTGGCCATCGACCCTTGGCGCTATCCAATCGTTTACGCAGTTCTACTAGTATAACTTTGTTGGCTGCTTCGGTCTGCCCATTGGTTTGCGAATGTTCGACATAGCTGGTTACATGTTTGATGTCGAGGTGGGTGTAGAACTTAGCGAGTTCTTTGTCTATGAACTGTCGGTTGTTATCGGTTATGATCGTAGTGGGACGCCATATCGACATATAATATCTTTCCAGACGAATTGCTAGACTTGTTGAGCTGTGATGGTGGCTAATGGTTTGGCCTCTATCCATTTAGTTAAGTAGTCGATGGCTACTATTAGAAATTTCACTTGGCACTTTCCCCGGGTTAAAAGGGTCGAGAATGTCCATTCCCCACTTTACGAAGGGCCATGGGGAGAGTATGGAGTGAAGCTGTTCTTGCTTTTGATGGATGAGGTTGCCATGCTTCTGGCAGGGTATGCACTTTTTGACAAAGGTGTGGCAGTCTGCCTCCATAGTTGGCCAAAAGTAGCCAGTGCGGAGGATTTTGGTGGTCATGTTCGCGCGCCGGAGTGATATTCGCATATGCCCTCGTGCAATTCTTTTATTATGTAGTGGGCTTGTTCTGCTGTTACGCATTTGAGGAATGGTTGGCTGTATCCACGCTTGTATAAGTCATCCCTTATCATCGTGTACCTGGCGACTTTAGCCAACCAACTCTTGTTAGCATCAGGCGGAGGGTTACCTGTTTGGAGATACTGGATGTAGGGAGTTGTCCAATTGTCGGTTTGGTTCTAGGCTAGGTTAAGGCAAGTGTTTGTTGCGGATGGTGCAGATAGTGTTTGTTGTAAAAGGGATCTGTGTCGGCTCTTTAGCTGAGTGTTGGCTAGTTTAGATAGTATGTCGGCCCTGACATTTTTCAGTTTTGGGGATGTGTTGGATGCACACTTATTGAAAAGCAGATTGAATGACATTTTGGACTAGGTGATAATATTGCAATAAGGTAGGGTCTTTGATTTGGAACTCATCGTTTAGATGGCCCACTGTGAGTTTAGACTCATTTTTGCATGTAAGTGTTTTAATGCCAACTTCGCGGGTGAGGGATAAGCCGGCGAGGATGGCTTCATATTCGGCTTGATTGTAGGAGGTCTTGAAGGCGAAATGGAGGGATTTTTCGACGAGGATGTCGTTGGAGCCTTTAAGGATAATGTCGGCCCCTGTCCCCTTTCGGATTTGAAGAACCATCAACATAGAGTGTCCACTAGTCTTCTACGGGGGGGTGTTGCAGGTCGTTGACGAAGTCGAGGAGGCATTGAGCTTTGATGGGGTCGTGGGGTTCGTAGCGGATGTTGAACTTGGATAGTTTCACTGCCTAAGACGACATGCGACCAGCAAGGTCTGGCTTTTGGAGTATCTTCTGAGTGGGGTAATCGGTTTTGACGATGATGTTGTGGTTTTAGAAGTAGGGGCATAGGCGTCGCAATGCGTGTACTAAGAATAGGGCTAGCTTCTCCACCATTTGGTACCTAGTTTCTGGGTCCTGCAAGGTTCGGCTGACGAAGTATACAGGATGTTGAGTGTCATTGACGTCTTGAACTAGCGCGACGCTGGCGGTGTGATTTGTGGCGGTGATGTAGACAAGAAGGGGTTTATGGATGTTCGGCTTATGGAGGATGGGTGGTAATGTTAAAGTAGTTTTGAGGTTTTGGAACACTCGCTCACATTCGTCGTTCCAAGAGAACCTTGCGAATTTCTTGAGTAGTTGAATGATGGGCTGGGTTTGCTCGGCTAACTGGGGTAGGAAATGGGATATGGCGGTTAGACGACCGATCAGGCGTTGTACCTCCTTGACATTGTTAGGCCTTCACATCTCAATAATGGCATTGCATTTTTTGGGATTTGCTTCTATGCCGCGTTGTGTCAGCATGAAGCCAAGGAATTTGCCACGATCGACGTCGAAGACGCATTTTTCAGGGTTGAGGCGGAGTTTGTATTGTCGTAATGCAAAAAATATTGTGGATAAGTCTTGAGCGTGTTGGTGATAACTTGGGGATTCGACAACCATGTCATCGACGTACACTTCGACACACTTGCCCATTATATGGCTCAAGACTTTATCCATCAACCGTTGATAAGTTGCTTCTGCGTTATTGAGGCCGAACGACATAACTTTGTAAAAGTAGTTGGCGTCGTCTGTGATGAAGGCGATCTTGTTCATATCGGTTGTGGCCATTGGGATCTGGTTGTATCCGGAATATGCATCTAGGAAACTTAGGACCTGTTGCCGGTGGCACCGTCAACTAACCGGTCAATATTGGGTAAGGGGTAGGCGTCCTTGGGGCAGTTCGCCATTTGCCATTAGCTTTTATTACCAAAACTACATTAGAGAGCCAAGTGGCGTAGTGGACTTCTTCGATGAAACCTGCGTTTAGTAACTTGTCGGCTTTGACCTTTGCTGTTAGTCGACGTTCTTCACCAAGCTTCCGTTTTTTCTGGGAGACATACCTGACTTCTTTGTAAATGGAGAATTTGTGGATCGTTGATGAGTGCGTATTTTTGCCCTCATTTAATGTTTAATTCTGGGTATTTAATTGAATTTGTGTGCTTAAAGATTGATTTAATTGGGATTTCCTATAATTGGGTTTATTGAGCATGAGATACAAAAACATGTTAAAAATAACTTTTTAGTTGCATAAATGTTCTTTGGATATTTTGAGGTGTGTTAGTGCAGTTGCAACTAAGTTGAGCTCATGGAGGTGTGGAAATAAATTGCTTAAAGCTTCATGACACGTTAAAGATAAATCCAAGAATAAGAAATTATCAAAAGCACAAAAATCCTAGCCAAGCATTGCATGAAGACGACAAGAAAAGCTTGAAAATAATTATCTTATTTAATTATATCATAAAATATTAAAAGATAATAACTACCAAATCTTTTTAAATATGACAAGATCTTCTTGAATCTTTTTTGTTCCACAACAAACAAATATATCTTGAAGATATTGGATTATTTAGAAGATAATTTAAGGAGAATGCAAAGGGTTGATTTGAAAAATTAATACAAATACTAATTGGTGATAATTTATCATATATCTTTAATTAATTAATTAATTAATTTAATTATATTAGATATTGATATTATCAACCAATTATATTTGTCAAATAGTCTATATCTCTCCAAATATCTTTGAATACTTATCTTTATCTTTATTTTAAAAGATATTTGAGAGGTTTTAGCAACAGAAAAGCCCAGTCCAATTCCTATATAAAGAGACCAAGGGAGAAGCAGAAAAACAAGCTCGACACTTCAGAATGTAGGAACCCTTAGAGGGGGCTAATTTGTTTCTCTCTCTTTTCTCTCTCTCCATTCTTCTATTTTTATTTTGCATTCATGGAGTTCTAAACTTCTTGGGTTGATTCTATTGTAATTTCTTAATTGGATTCTGAGGTTAGATCAATTAATTTCTTTGTTCTTTTTATTATTGTTGAGGTTTCCATTCATCTATGTCTTTTATCTTTAAATCACGTAAGAAGTAATGATTTTAAATCTATATGCATGTTGGTCATATGAGTCCAAGGGTTTTTAAATTGAATTGAGACTTTACTTTGATTTTATTTAGA
>Ga0214543_1004196_pt1 | contig 27510 bp, 18 predicted proteins | sample CNSS2metaG_FD_160094 | JGI IMG/M metagenome (GOLD analysis project Ga0214543, IMG submission 160094) | Root nodule microbial communities from cowpea collected in UCLA plant growth center, Los Angeles, California, USA - CNSS2 | ecosystem: Host-associated > Plants > Roots > Nodule | place: USA... | reverse complement strand
TTAGTTTGTTGTTATTTATATTAGTTTAGAATATATGTTGAAACTTAAGTTCTATTATATATAACTGTAACTCCAGAATTGTGCTGAAAGTATTATGAAATTGTTTTGGGAATTTTCTGATTTTCAGATGTATGGATGTTGTAAAAATAGTTAAATTTTTTTTTTAAAAAATGGAGCAGTTTGACGTCTGGTGTGCCCTGACAAACGTTATTTAACGTCTGACCATACCAGGGCCGACGTTATTTAACGTCTGACGGGATCTGACAGACTTTAACTGCTCAGGTTTTTCCCTCATTTTAGCGTGAAAATTGACGTCTACTGTTGCTGGCCCTGACGTTGGATAACGTCGAACTCTTAAAAGATCGACGTCAAGTGACGTTTGCTATTTTTCCGACGTTATTTTGACGTCATCCGATACGACGTCGGTGTTTGGGCAGACGTCAAAGGTCGAAAATGTCGGACGTTAAAAGGCTTTTTTGTGTTAGTGAAAGAAGGGTGACAGACAAAAGGGTTTGGTTGTCTGTAGATGATGTAGGGTTGCTTCGTATGTTCTAGTTTGTCTTGTTATGCCTCTATACTCTGTGTCTGGTTTCTATAGAAATAAGGGAATGCAGATCCAATGTCAACTTGGCCTGCTTTCCTTTACATGTGTTGGATGAGGTCTATGAGACAACTTTTTGCCTCAGAGATAGGAAGTTGATGTGTGATGTATACCGTTGAGCAAGGAAAGCTAAGTTTGGGTTAATAGTTTGAGAAAAGATGTTGGAGTTTAGCAACGATTGGACTAAGGGAGTTCCAAGGACAAGTTTGGGATAAAATACTGCAAGTTTTCCAAAATGAGTTGAATCTAGAGGTTAGAACATATGGGAGATATCAGTGCATGCAAGTGTAACAACGTTTGAGGAAAATCAAATTGGTTCTACATTCCGACAATACCAAGATTCAGAGTTCTACAAATACATGTGATGTTAAGAAAAGTGTCATTAGATATGGTCATATGGCCACATCTAGTGTTTTCTTGGATTGGTGGAACAGAAGCAATTGACAAAATCCCGGGTTGCAGAAAATAATGAAATTGCTTGGCATCGAGCAAGTTGAGAAAGATAAAGACCATAGGGTGTAAAAAGACGAAAAATCTCTAGTTGGAGGCTAAGATGGAGCAGAGCTTATGGATCAGTCAAGTGAGATGATGTTTCCTAAGTAAAGGGAAAAATAATATGTGGATAAAAATGAAGTGGCATAAAGGTTTCATACTAGGTTGGATAGTCAAAAGGAAATGATTGGTCTTTGGAGTTGATAGAAGGATGTTTCAAGGAAAAGTAGTTCACATGAGCAAAACAATTGACCTTGGGCTGAGACCAAGAAACCTAAGTGTGGATCTTGTAGGAATGGCAAGAACTAGTGGGGACAAAATACACTAAAGAATGAAAGGAGAAGAAAAGTCTGAAGAAATTGAAATGGTGTATACGATAGTTGGTGCTGGAGTGATTAGCGCAAATGATCAAATTCGAGGATACAAGGTATAAAAGTGGTGCTTGGGATATAGGTTTGGTTTTGTTTGGGATCATATACCTCTTGGTATCGCCCATATGATAGAGGAGTCATGGGTGCCTGAGAGAGGGAGTTGGGGTTGAGATGGTGGTTTGCTACAATTGCGGTCAAGTGAAGTTTACTCGGGTGTGTTTCATGTTTCATGGTGACCAAAGGATTTAAATTCAAAGCCAATTTGAATTGTTTCCTTTGCAAGGTTGGGACATAATCTCAAGGGTGAATTGGTTGTTTTCTTAATCTCATTCTTAGGAGATGTGATCCCCAACGAAGTAGTATCCTTTGATTTAAAAAGATATGTCAGTAGTAGTGTAACAAGTGTGGATCAAGCTGAAAGATGAGGGCAGGGTGTCATGTGAATCAGAGTTATACAACAACGACAAGCGAAAAATAGACGCAAGGAATCTGAATAGTAGAAGAGTTATAGATTTATTCTAAAGTAAATATTAGAATTTTCTCTTTGGATTGGTGAAGTTCACTTATACATTTGGGTTTGAAGTCAAACTTATGCTAATAGCTTCTAATTGGAGGATTTATGCTGGGATTGTGAAGTGAAAGAAACAATTGAAAGAGTTGTTGGAGACATAATGGTATAAACTCGGTATAATCACCAAGATTACTGCAAGTTTAGTGAATCTTCAAAAAGAAGTTGTGGTGTGTCAAGCCGTTCAAGAAGAGTATTGACTAAGGTTGGAGTGACTAATAAGGAATATGGTTTTAAAAGGATAGATACATTGTTGAGAAAATGGAACACTAAGACTATCAAAAGAGGAGTTTAAAGGGGGTCTGCAAGTTTTATAGGGGTCTCGAAGAAGGTTTCTCAATAGCGATTGCTTCCTTGTCATGGCGGACACGAAAGGATCATTATTTTGAGTAAACAAATAAGTGACCTCGTGCATGAATCAGAGTAGCGCAGCGGGATGGTGGCAGATGATGCTTAAAAATAGTAAGAGGTGCGTGAGAAGAACTATCTTACTCATGACCTAATGATTACTACGAAGACCAGTTCTTTAAAAAAAACATCAAAGGTTTCGTTCTTGTGATTATCCGGTAAAAGAATGCAATGATCATTCAGAGTTGGGAGTATAGGGTCGAACAAAGGAAGTTGGACCAAGGAAATGAGAGGTGGTTGAATTATGTTTTCAAGTTAGGGTACCAACCTTGAAGAAAGGAAGTAAGCGTAGGTGTTTATTTCTAGAAGAGAATTCAAGATCTGGGTCTGATAGGGTAAGAGTAAGAGTTGGTGGATAAGTAAGTGTCTAAGTCGGGAGGAGAATATGTGAAGAGATTTCCTTGGTCTAGTTATTCGACTAGGACGAGTGAGTTTCTCAAAGAGGTTGGAAAAAATAAAGCCAAATCGGGCAATCTTAGTTTGAGGTGTATTGTAGAGTTGCTTAGTGCAAAACAGACTAGAGATTTGGAGTCAATGGAAGTTATGGTTCAGTGGTTTAGTGGAATGATGGTTACGAGTTAAGGGATCAAAAATGAGGACAGGATGCCAAAACAATATGGCAATGGAATCAGTTGATAGTTTTAAATTGGAACTGGAAAAGTTTGTTGCCTTGGTTGAAGCCAGCAAAGGAAGTAAGATGTTATGAGTGTCATTATACGTAAAAGTGGTCAAGAATGTTGATGGTGATGAAGTATGAATATAACAAGAGAGCGGGGAGTTTTGTAAATCTATATACAAATAATCTACACCCCCATTTTGATTTCATTAATTGAATTTCGTTTGTTGATGTTGATGGCTAGAACTCAAGAGTGATCAATTCAGTAGAGTGATGCTTAAAAGAGAGAACAAAGTGATGTGAAGTGATAACTACATGCTTTAGTTTAAGACTTGAAGTCATTTGAGACTTTGATAAAAACCTACAAGAGGTAGTGGAGAGCATATGATAGACGAGTCGGTATATCAAATACAAGTTGGTTGGGCAGGTAAGAAGGAACATCCCAGTTTTAAGGTTGTAGGTTGGAAGTTACTTCAAGAGTAGTGACTAAACCAATCTACACAGTTGAACACATATTGCTTAGCACAGAGGCAAAGTTTCCAGTTACTATAGGTGTTGGAGTCGTTTTATTAGTTATGTCTAAGTGGTAGCTATCAGATCCAATGAGGAAAATGTAGTTTTCTTCCCATCTCGTTGGTGAATTTTCGAGGTTGAAAATTTTTTTTGTTGGGGAGAATGTAAGACCCACTTTAATTTTGTCCTAATATTTAAGGGTCTCTCTTAGTTAGTTGGGCCTAAGGTTGGCCCATAGGGCATCCTAAAACCCCTAAACCAGCCTAACCCTCTCATGTTCTGCCACTTTGCAAAATAAACCACCTTACTCCTCTTTTCCCCTCAAACAATGCTCTGCTAAGGCTCCAAGCTCATTCAGATTCAAGTCCGCTCAACCTCATTCTCTGTTCCACGTAAGTTGTTCTTTCGCTCACGCTCTTTCTTTTCCAACTTGTTTTCATAGTTCGTGTTAGGGTTCACCACAGTAATCTCGTTTTCATTCTGTGCCATTGTTCTTAGCTCTTGAGTATGCTCCTGGAGCTGTTGGGTTCGTTGTCGTAGGTGCCTGTGCTTTCCACTAGCATCTGTCCAGGTGAGAGAAGCTAGGATTTTTCATGCTTTTATAAATAATGTGCTTGTTTTGGTTTTGTTGGGTGCTCTTGATAATTTGATGTGCTTTTGATGGTGTGAAAATAATCGGTGTATTGTTTCTGGATGGATTTTTGGCTTTACATGCATGAGAGCAGGTGAGATCTACTATGCTCACCTAAACGAGTTGTTTCTCGCCCAAACGGGAAGCTCTCGCCTAAGCAAGAATGGCAGTAACTCGCCCCCTTTAGTTTCGAGTGCTCACCTGAGCGAAGGCCTCTCGCTTGAGCAAGATAGGCTAGCTTGAGCGAGAACTCGAAGTACTCTTTGTTTTCAATCTCGCTTAAGCAAAAGCTTTTCGCTTGAGCGGGAGACCCTGTCGCCTGAGCGAGAGCTCCTTAGCTTGAGCGAGATTGATAGCACAGTTGTTTAAATGTTTGTATGCTCCAATGATTGATTTGTTCACCCTTTTAAAGCATGAAATATGATGCCAACATTTTATACAACGTGCTTGGGTTTTCTAAAATTTATGTTTTTGGGATTTTGTGTTTTAGATGTTGAAACCAGTGAAAATCTGTCAGTTTAGCTTAAGCGAGATCAGTCTAGCTTAAGCGAGAACTTCTAGCTTAAGCGAGAACTTCTAGCTTATGCGAGGTCAGTCTAGCTTAAGCGAGACCAGTCTAGCTTAAGCGAAATCAGTCTAGCTTAAGTGAGAATTGGTGCAAAATTTTAATTCCTTACTTTAACTTGAACTTGTGGATTGATTCAATTACTTTTAAAAGCATGAATTGGGCGAATGGGTTTGAGTAGAATGGTTTATGGTCTGTGATTGATAAGTCTAACATGACCTTGGCATGTGACTTGTATGAGATGGTTGGTAATCAAAGTGGCATGGTGTCAGTATGAATTACACTTCTATATTCATGGATTGGGAAGGATGATTTGGAATGGATTCAAAATTGAACATGTATGAAGAAGGATTATAAAGGTTGGCGTGAGATTTATAAGCATGAGAAATATTACATGATTGTTTGAATATGATTGGTATGTTGTCAGGACGTAGTTCCATGAGCCTCTAGGTAAGACCTCATTGTGGTGCTTCAGTGGTCGGGACGTAATTCCATGACCCCTGTTAGTGGGAGTTCATGGTGGTGCCCTATCTATATAATTTAGTAAGGATTCAAGGTAAGGTTGTATCCTGACGCTCTAAGGAGTCAGTTAGTCTCACATAGAGCGGACTAACTCTTGTGGTGAGAGTAGCAAGAGGCTTAAAATTAATCAAGCGCTCACCTTGTGTGGGGGTTGAGACATTATAACATTGTAACACTTAGCTCGGGGGTGAGTAGAGAAATCCACCACAAGTGCAAGCATTTGCTGAATCCGACTAAATTACATCTATCTGGATGAGTCGAGTCTGAGTCTTAGTGTATTGTTTGCAAGGTCATAACATGTTTGGATGAGATATACTGATTGGAATGTGAAATAGCATGTAACTATATGATAAACTGTTTTATACTCTAGCTACCCTTTTGCTTGTTTGATTGCTTGTGTGGGGTTCTTCTCCTTTTGCGATGATCATCAATTTATTGATGTGAGCAGATGCGAGGAACACCCGGGGTCAACAGGGAGGTGATGGTTCCGCTGCGTAGCCCATCTAGGCTGGATTCTATTGTCTTGGGTTTCTCATAGGGCTATGGCCCATGTACTATTTTTGTCCTTTAGTACTTTAATAACTACTGTCAAGTTCTTGTATTATACTTTGTATCTGGCATCGTGGTGTGCATTGGTTTCTTCTATTTTTTTGGATATTGTAAGGAGTAGTGGTTAGACTTTTGAATTTGTTTCTTCTAGTCTATCAGTGTGGCATTTCATTTAAATTAAGAATATTATTTAAATGGAGTGTTACAATAATAATATTTTTATCAAATATATATATATATATATATATATATATATATTTATACATATAACAATTATTTGATAAATATTATCTTTTTAGTGTTTAATAATGAAAAGATAACAAGAAAACATACGAATCTAAATAACTAAATTTTAAAATCCTCATTATATTGTTAAATTTTTAAAAGATTCTTTTATAATGATTTTAAATTTGAAATATTCCGTATTTGTAATATGGTGAACGCAAATATGATATGCTGAAATATCGAATGATAGTTTTCTTGATTGTAACATCTATAATCTTCAATTTCTTTAAATTTGAATCTTTGATTAATATTTATTTTCTTATTACAAATATCTATCTATCTCTCGGTCTCTCTTCCCCCTCTTCTCTATATATATAATTATAAAAAATAATTTTCTATCGTATTATATATATATATATATATATATATATATATATATATATATATATAAATAATATGATAATAGAAAAGTATTACGTTAACATATTAATTTAAATAAATTAATCTTTAAAATTCTTATAAAAAAGGTTAAAAGTGTTTAAATCTGAAAGATTTCAAATCAGAAAAAAAAGTTTGGTATGAGTGTAACGTCCCATTTAAATAATAATCTTAATTAAACACAACGTCACATAAAATAATATAAAGAGCAAAGTCATGGAGTATATTGTCACTCCTTACAGTTATCCAGAATAAACTAGGAAAGAAACCAAGGCACACCACGATGCCAATAACAATACGGGAAAGAAGTTTAACAGTATTCAAAATAAATGTTCCAAGAGCAAGGAAATACATGGGCTACAACCCTAAAAGAATGACTTGAAGAAGTGGGATCCAACCCAAGATAAGCTATGCAGCGGAATCTCCATCACCCTGATGACCACGAGGAGTTCTCGCATATGCTCACATCCATAAATTGATGATCATCGCAAAAGGAGAAGAACCACACTTAGAACATACAAACAAGCAAAAGGGTAAGCTAGAGTGGAAAAATATTTTATCATACAATTGCATACAATTTTATAGCCAAAGATACATACATCAACCAAGCATGTGATGACCGATAAGCAATACACTAAGACTCAAGACACGATTATCCGGATACATATAATCAGTCGGATTCACTAGATGTTTGCACTTGTGGTGGCCTATACTGTTCTACAGAGCCAATTGCCAATGGGTTTCACCCTACCACTCACAATGTTAGCCTTCAAACATCTAAGGCCATTATCCTGCCAAAGACTAGGGCCTCCTGCTACTCTCACCATTCACGTCAGTACGCTCTACGTGAGACTAACTGACTCTTTAGAGTGTCAGGATGCAGTCTTTACTTGAATCCTTACTAAATTATATAATGAGGCACCACCACGAACCTTCGTGGAATTACGTCCTAATCATAAGGCACCACCATGAGCTCCCACTAACAAGGATCATGGAATTACATCCTGACCACAACCAACACACTCACACCGGCAACACTCGCTAACCCAAGCTTAACTCAAGGGTTCCTCGTGTTCGTCCGCCATCCCGAGCTCAACTCGAGAGATGCCATTCCGAGCTCAACTCGAGGAATGCCACATGCTTAACCCTTATTCCGAGCTCAACTTAAGGGATACGTTCCGAGCTCAACTCAAGGAACACCAGCAACCCAACCTTGGAAGCATCACTAAACTTTGTAAATCACGCACTCCAAAACAAGCAGCCCCAAATGCATCACAGTATCACCTGACGCATCAATCTTGGCACTAGGTGCATCAGGCCTCTAGATCGCTTGGTGGGGGACACGTACCGCTAGGCCCCTCGTGCCCCTGATGCCTTTGTTCGTGCAGGTGTCACCTGGCGGGACACTCTTTACTGCCAGGCACCACTCATTCCAGTCCTCTCTGAATTGGTCACTATCGCCTGACGGTCTAACCCCACCGCTAGGCGCCCTATCAGTACCTGCGCTGTACTGGTTTGAAGTCACCCAAACTCGTTTTTGTTCTTACTTCAAGACGTCCAAGCTCGTGATAATCTACCCTAATTTATTGTATCACTTCCCAAATGACTAACCCATCATCAAAGTTCCTCATGCCCTTTAATTTCAAAATCTCAATATACTATCAGTTTGCTTCCCATGAGTTAATCTTACTCATCTATACTATGCCCTCATCTAGTTATATTCCAAGCATTATCTTTGTATATAATTTCCCCCTCACAGGTACTTAATGGACTACCAACACTTCCCTCCTAAATCTAAACCAAAACAAAGTGTAAATCATGTTTCTAAACCTTATTCACAAAACTGAACCACTCCTTAATTTTCCTTATACCACACTTCATGTATGCAAAGTCCTATAATGACTAATACCACACCAAATTAGACAACAAACATTCTCATTCCTCATCCCCTAACCTCGTCTATACCTCCCTCATATCAAGGTGTCACTGAATCCATCAAATTCTAAGTTCTAGCCAACTACTTTAATTCATGCATTGAAGTCTTATCAGTTACCCATTCGAAAATATCACACAATATCATTCTTCCTATTCTACTCAAGATTGAAACAGAGCCCCATTTCCTCACTGCATTCCACAGCCACACAATTCTCCACAGTTCGTGGTGGGACCTAGCGGCATATAGCCTCCCGCCAGGCGGTGCAAACAAATTTTGGAAAACCAGAATTACTCCCTACACCTCACTAACCTTCATGTCTTCTTCATCACCATATTTACCAATTCACTCGGGTTTATTACAATTAAATGCGTTCTAATGTTAAATTAACATATAACCATTCACGGTCAATCCAATTTACTGCACTTGATTCCAAAAATCTAAGATTACTCAATTATTTGAACCCAAATTCGAGAACACACCTAAACCATCAACTCACCTCCAATTACCTCCCAATTTCACGATTATTTATTTCTATTTGCTTGGTTAATGATTTTAACACCCTTTTCACTGATCTAGAATTTCCCAGAACCCAGAAAACATAAAAAATGAACCAAACAGACTCGCGTCGTCTGGCGGGTGTTCATCACAGCCAAGCAGTTCATCAAGAAAAACCCAAAATTGGGTTACAAACATGCATCGCCTGGCGGTACAGGGCTTCACAGCCAAGCGGATCCTCTTGGAAACCCAGAATTTCACTGAATTGGCAGTAGTCGCCTAGTGGCTACGAGTAACCCGCCAAGCGGTTTTTGGAATTTTTCCAGAAACTCAAAAATTCAACAGATAGGGGAATCAATCATGCATTTCATACCATACATAATGCAGTTCATGCTTAAACATAAATATCAACGTGTAAAACTCCCCAACTTGGAATTCCTTTGCTTAGAGTTGAATTATGGGTCTTCCCCTTGAACACCAATGCCCATTCCTTTGATTCCTTTGCAAAACATCCCTTCTTTCACACCAGTAGCACATTTTTCTCTTTGAATTTCGTTCCTCACAATTTCCTCTCTAATGGCAACTACCATAACCTTCTTTCTTACCTCTAATTGGCATTTTAATTAGGTCTTCATGTGGGTTAATGGCATAAAAACGAAAATGGTTTAATGTTGGTGTTTATTGCCATTCATGGGCTCATTATGGACTGTTTTTCAGCCACCTCTAGGCTGCCCATTCAGCTAGGGTTTCCTTTAACTTTTTCACATTGAAGCCAAAACTAAATTTAGCAAAAATAAAGTTTAATTCAGGTTCTCCAAGACTTGAACCCACAACCATGCCAATGCCAACTCAATGCTTAACCATTCAACCAATTCATATTTCATGCTAACTAATATAATTCAATGATTATATTATCCATCAACATGATCAACATATATTTAAAACAATAACAAATAAATAACACACAAATGGCATACATAAGACTTGAACCCAAGTCCTATCACATAATTAAGTACTCTCAACCACTTGAGCTAGTACTTTTCCACATCATACAAGTTAGAATTTAATGCCATAAAGGCTCTCTCTACCTGCATTTATTAATTAATTATTTATTTAATTAATTAATTTTCACGGGTCTTACATGCGTGTGCTTATTCATCTAAATTCTTGTATATGATTTTTATACTGTTAGCACACTCTATCTACTTGTGTTTGGCGATGATCATGTATGCGTTCCATGGAAGCAGAGGATGTTGCAGGTGGTTCTGGTGAGACTTAGCATCGGAGAGGGGCTAACTAGGAAAAGCTTTATGGAGTTTTATCAAATGTTTTACTCTTTATGGTTTTGAATAAATTTGTAAACCTTGATTTTGTCAATTTTGAAGTTGTAATCAACTTTTTATATCTTTTGTAGATTTTGATTCTACGAATTTAATAAATGGCTTCAAATTCCATTATTTTTTGGGGAAAAGGCAAAATAAATGAATGAGCATTTATTATCTATCTAATTTTATTTTTATTAATATTCATAATATCCGACCGGGATGTTACAGTCAATATTTGGTTGAGTCGGCCTTGACCTAAATTTGGTCGTATTCAGGCGAGTCAACCCTAGAAAAAATTTGGTCAAATTTGGCCGAGTCGGTCTCGACGACCATTTGGTCATATTTAGCCACGTCGGCCCCAACCGAAATTTGGTCGAATTCAATCAAGTCAGTCTTAACCAAAATTTGGCGGAGTCGACCTTGGCCCAAATTTTGCCATATTCGATCGACTCGGTCCCAGAATAAATTTTCTCTCTTCGACGGAGCCGCTCATGACCGAAATTTGGTAGTATTCAGCCAAGTCGTCTTTGACCAAAATTCGACTGAATTCAATCGAATTGGCCTTTGCCGAAATTTGGCGTAGTCACTCGTGCCCCATATTTGGCTGAGTCAACGCCGGACAAAATTTGGCCATTTTAGAAGAGTTAGTCACGACCAAAATTTGGTTGTATTTAGCCTAGTCAACCCCGGCCAAATTTTTTTGAGTCAACCCGAGCCCAAATTTGGCCATATTCAACCGAGTCAACCCCGACCAAAATTTTGTTGAGTCTTCCCTGACCCAAATTTTCTCGTATTCGGCCATGTTGTCCTTGATAAAAATTTGACCGAATTTTACCGAGTTAGTCTTAACCAAAATTTGTACATATTTGCCGAGTCTATCTCAACCGAAATTCATTCAAATTTGGTTGAGTCGACCCTAACCAAAATTCGGTCAAATTTGACCAAGTCGACCACGAAAAAAATTTTGTTGGTCCTGACCAAAATTCAAACGAGTCAGCCACGACCAAAAGTCAATCGAGTTCGTCTCATGCTGAAATTCGATCATGTTGGCCTCGACCAAAATTATGCCAAATTTGATCGTGTCGACCCTAAGGATGCAAGTTTTAGAAAGTTTATTTTAAATTTCTTTTATAAAAAAATAGATTATGGATTTTGAACATGATCCAAGTGTTTCGATCTGGATTTAAATCGTGATCCAAATGTTTCGATATGGATTTAAATCGTGATCCAAATGTTTCGATATGGATTTAAATCGTGATCCAAATATTTGGATCTAAATTTTTAAAAAATCTAAACTATTTTTGCTGAAAAAAATAGATTTAGATCATAAATCTGATCTAATTATTTAGATCTAAAATTGATGTGGATGTGATTCAAATATTTGGATCTAGATTTTAGGAAAAATCCAAACTACTTTTTCTAAAAAAATAGATTTGATCGAAAATCTGATATAATTATTTGGATCTAAAATTAATGTGGATTGGATCATTAAAAATATTATCCATGACCACTCCTATTAATTAGTGTCGTGGAAAGCTCTTTTTTTACTAGTGCTACTTAATTAAGAGATAAAAGACATAGATAAAAATAAATTGCAAAAAGATTGAAAAGAATAAACAATTTATTCTATCTAATCTTAAACTCTGGTTAAGAAATTATAGTAGAATCACCCGAGAGGCTTAGCACTCTATGGATGATAAAAGTGACATAAAAATAGAAAAAAATATAGGAGAGGATGTGAGAAAAGAGAGGAATAGGAATATTTAAATAGAGATCATTTATGTAAAGAATAAAACATTTAATTATAAAATATTCAAAGAACATTTATCCAACTAAAAAACTATTTTTTTAACATATTTTTATATCTCAAGATAAATTAACTATTTTAGAATTAATCATAATTAAAACAACATTTTAAAGCACACCCATCATAAACTAAACTTAAAGGCTAAATGATGCCATAAATTTACACTCATCGATATGTTATGTTGAAAAATTAATTTATTCAATTTTTTTAATGAAAGTTTCATCTTTTCCACAACTATATAAAGATCAATTCGAAGAAGAAAATAATAAACACGTGTACAAAAATTGAAATAATCATAAAAGAGATTTACAAAAAGAGAAAGAGAGAAAAAGATATATGAGAGAAACATCCGGCTTTGCAACATCTATAGTTATCATCTAGTATGCGTAAATGATGGGTATCTTGAGAGTGTTTAATCTTAAAAAAAAATTAAGAAGATTGATTTCTTCTAATCATAGTTTAATTTTATTATAACAGGTATTAACTCTCAATTGTTTGTTTTGTTAAGTGAATCATTTATAGGAGTATGGTTGTTTGTTTTTTTCGCATTAGTTTGGTGCGATTCTCATGTTTTTATATGTTATTTCTCCCTTTTATGTAACTCTCTATGTGATATATATATGAATGTTGAATATTTGAGTATAAGTCCAATTGTATTTTTATATAAAAGACAAGATCAAGGTAGAATGATGAAGATGTTAAAAATTGTTTATCTTATATTAAAAATATTATATTAAAGTGAAGTTTCTCGTCATTACAAACTTCATACCTAAAATTGTAAGACCTAGATTTCCTGCCCTAAAGCTTTAAGGGCTGCCCTTGAGCTATTGGGCCTTAGGGCTGGCCCAAAAGATAAAGCTACCCGAGTCTGACCTAATTCCACACTTTTCATATTTCTTCTACCTTGGTGCTTAGAGCCACAGCCACACTCTCTTCGTTAGGGTTCCGCTGTGTTGATAGTCCGCCTTCCGTTTGGTCGTTCTCAGCTCACGTAAGTACTCTCAGACTCGTAGTTTTCCTTCCTTGGCCTGTATTTCGTAAGTTGTTGTTAGGGTTCCGAAATGACCCATTCTCACACTGTTTTTCCAGCTTCGAGTCCGTTCCTAGAAGTTGTTCGTCCTTCACAATTTGGGTGTCGAGGTTTTCAGCTAGCTTGTCCAAGTATGGGAAGCTAGAACCTCATTGTTAATGTGTTTGTAAATTGTTTTGCGGTACATATGTATGATTCTTGAACTTGTATGTTGTTTAGATTGCTTGAGGTGGTTGGTGTTGTTGTTGGTATGTGCATATACGACTGTTACAGGCATGGCAGTGGCGGCGACTGTTAAACTCACCCAAGCGAGCATGTCTCGCCTAGGCGAGGTGAGCAGAGGCTCGCCCAGACCTTCTCGTGCAAATGGTCGCCTAGGCGACTTGCTCAATTTCGAGCAAGCAAGCGTCTCGCCCAGGCGAGGCGAGTCTCGCCTAAGCGAGAACGTGCGGAGGCTCCTGTTCCAGATTCGCGAACTCTCGCCTAGGCGGAGAGAACTCGCCTGAGCGAGGGACTCTCGCCTGGGCGAGGCTCCTCAGCCTGAGCGACGGATTGAGCGAGAATGCGTTCAGTTTGGGGTTTTCTTGTCTTTTGGTGGTTGAGCTGTGTTCTATTATACTATTATGTGATGGTATGGGGGGAATTGAGTATGCATATTGGGAGGATATTATATGTGGGGGGATTATGAGCTTGGCATGATCTCTACATGAATTGTATATGATAAGTTGGATACATATGTATGTACGTGTGGTCACAAACTTGGCATGAGCAATAATGAATCTTGGTGGTTGGTAAACCTTTGGTATGGTTGGTATGAGGAGAAACACTTTACTCATGATTGGGAATAACGAGTTGGTAATGATTCAACATATGAGAAAGGGAGATTTGTTATGGGTTTTGATTTGAAATCTTATGTGCAACGTATGTATAAATTCTTGGTTGTTTATGTATGTTGGTCCGTGTTAGTGCATAATTCCTTGGGGTCTCTAGGTGATACTTTTAGGGTTGCGCTTAAATGGTCGGGACGTAATTCCATGGCCCCTATTAGTGGGTGTCCGTGGTGGTGCCCCATCTGTATGACTAGGTAAGGATTCAAGGTAAGGTTGCATTCTGACACTCTAAGGAGTCAGTTAGTCTCACCTAGAGCAGACTAACTCCTGTGGTGAGAGTAGCAGGCGGCCTGAAATTTATTAAGGGCTAACCTTGTGGTGAGGGAAAATTGATTCATTGTAACACTTGTAACACATAGCTCGGGGGTGAGCAGAGGTATCCACCACAAGTGCAAGCATCCGCTGAATCTGACCAGGTTATACGTATCTGGATGAGTCGAGTCGAGTCATAGTGTATTGAATGAAGAGTCATAACATGCTTGGATGTTGTATAGATATGGAATGGTGAAAATATATTTGACTGTATGATAAATATGTTGTCGGCTCTAACTTACCCGTTTTATTGTATGGTTGTATTGTATGTGGCTACTCTTTCTCGCGATGATCATCAATGTGATTGATGGGAGCAGATGGGCGAGGTTCTCGTGGTCCGCAAGGAAATGGCGATTCTGCTGCTTAGCCATCTGGGCTGGAGTTTATTTTATTTCCGTCATGGTTCTTTAGGGCAATGGCCCATGTATTGCCTTATGCTTTATTACTCTATTCTCATTTGTTAGACTTGAACTTGGTTTCCGTTGGCATCGTGGTGTTCCCAGGTTGTAGGGGTTGTGTTAAGGACCCCAAAACTATGCTACAGTACCATCCTTGTGTGACGTTTCCTTTAATTTCGCTTAATAATTAAATGGGACGTTACATTTATGGTATCAGAGTGGTCATTCCTTAGGTTTGTGGACTTGGATGTCCTCTTAGCTTTCTCTGTGTCTTCTGAATGTTTTTAGTTAAATTCTTGTCTTTATCGTGCCTAACCAAGTGATTTTCTGTGTGCCAGTGGACTTTGGCACTTCCTCATAGGACTTCGCACCACAGCCAGAGAGGGAAGACAATAACAGAATATGCTGAGAGGTTCAAGCACCTCAGCCGCTTCTACACATTACCGCTCGATGAGGTGTGGAGATGTCGTAAGTTCGAGACCGATCTCTGCAGTGATATCCGCTTGATGGTGGCTCCTTTGTCCATCAAGGATATTGCCGCTCTGGTGGAGAAGGCCAGGGTGATGGAGAAGATGGAGCGTGAGGTGGAAGGTCAACGCCCACAGCAGCCACAACCGCCTTAGAGGATCAGTGGACCATCTGGGTCCAAGCCCAGACATGAAGAGCGGAGGAGACCGTATGATAGACCCCACCATCAGCCTTAGGGGTCTAGGAGCTTTTCTCCACAGCAACGCTGAGTTCAGTGCTACATCTGTGGAGGCCCTCACCTGAGGAGTGTTTGTCCACGCATTGAGGGTTACCGCAGGTGCAACAATTGTGGCAAGGAAGGCCACTTTGGGAAGGATTGTCCCAACCTTGCTAGGGCAGCAGCACGCCCTTCAGTTGAGACCCCTCACCAGCACCAGTAGAGAGACAGAGGCAACAGGCCTCAGGCGACGGGCAGAGTCTATGCCATGACTGGAGCAGAGGCTGCAGGTTCAGGTAACCTTGTTATGGGCTATTATGTGATTTCTGGGATGAAATGCTGTGTGTTGTATGATTCTGGAGCGACACACTCCTTTGTGTCACTTGCTTGTGTGGAGCGGTTGGGTCTGTCGGTGCGCGAGCTGCAGTGTGAGCTTGTTGTGTCTACTCCAGCGTCGGGTTTGGTCAGGACGTCGTCCTTATGTGCTAGGTGTCCAGTGGAGGTAGAGGGATGCAGGTACAGGGTGAACTTAATCTGTCTGCCTCTACAAGAGTTGGAGGTGATCTTAGGAATGGATTGGCTATCTGCCACTCGCGTTCTTATAGATTGCCGAGAGAAGAAACTGCTCTTTCCCAACCCAGAGGAGCCTGAGTTGGTATCTTCTCAGGGTGTTATGAAGGAACTCCATGACGGTGCACAGTGCTACATGATCTTCACACATCTGGAGGTGGAGGGAGGAGAGACGACGTCGGTAATACCTGTGGTACAGGATTTTGAGGATGTGTTTCCAGAGGAAGTGCCAGGGCTACCTCCCCGTAGAGAGGTAGAGTTCTCTATCGATCTAGTGCCGGGGACAGGTCCAGTATGGATGGCTCCCTACCGCATGGCTCCGGCGGAGTTGGTTGAACTTAAGAAGCAAATAGAGGAGCTGATGGCAAAACAGTTTATCAGACCCAGTACTTCGCCTTGGGCAGCGCCAGTGCTATTAGTGAAGAAGAAGGATGGGAGTTCACGTTTATGTGTGGACTACAAACAGTTGAACAAAATGACAATCAAGAATAAGTACCCTCTTCCGAGAATCGACGACTTGATGGATCAGCTACATGGGTCAACTGTATTCTCAAAGATTGACCTACGGTCAGGATACCACCAAATATTGGTGAAGGACGATGATGTGCAGAAGACAGCCTTCAGGTCCAGATATGGCCACTATGAGTATATGGTTATGCCGTTTGGTGTGACTAACGCTCCGACGGTGTTCATGAACTACATGAACAGGATCTTCCGGCCTTTCTTAGATAAGTTTGTCGTAGTCTTCATAGACGACATTCTTATCTATTCCAGGACTCAAAAGGAGCATGCAGAACACCTGAGGTTGGTGCTTGGTGTTTTGAGATAGAAACAACTGTACGCCAAGTTGTCCAAGTGCGAGTTCTGGATGGGTGAAGTTCAGTTTTTAGGGCATGTGATATCCGCCTAGGGGATTGCAGTGGACCCAACAAAGGTTGAAGCAGTGGTAAGGTGGGAAAGCCCTAATTCCTCCACGGAGATCAGAAGTTTTGTGGGGTTAGCAAGATAGTGGCACCCTTGACACTTCTTACTCAAAAGGACCAACACTTCACTTGGACAGACAAGTGTGAAAAGAGTTTTTAGGAGCTTAAGAGAAGGTTAACCAGTGCTCCTATTTTGGTAATCCCTGATGTTGGAAAACCCTTTGAGGTTTATTGTGATGCCTCTCACCTTGACTCGGTTGTGTGTTAATGCAAGAGAAGAAAGCAGTAACCTATGCTTCAAGGCAACTTAAGGTTCATGAGAGGAACTATCCCACTCATGACCTAGAGTTAGCAGCCATAGTGTTCGCCTTGAAGATTTGGAGGCATTATCTTTATGGTGCTCAATTCCGTGTATTCAACGATCATAAGAGCCTCAAGTATTTGTTTGACCAGAAGGAGCTGAACATGAGGTAGAGAAGATGGATAGAATTCCTTAAGGACTACGACTTTGAGCTCCTATATCATCCAGGGAAGGCAAACGTGGTAGCAGACGCCTTAAGCAGGAATACTGTACATACAACACACCTCATGATTAAGGAGGTGGAACTACTAGAGAAGTTCAAAGACATGAGGCTACATGTTGAGTTGGGGTCCGAGTCCATTAGGTGTAGTACTCTTAGTATATCTAGTGACTTCTTGGACTTAGTGAGAGAGAGGCAGTTGTTGGATACCAGTTTAAACAAAGTCAGAGAACAACTTGGGTCAGATGAGGTTAGAGACTTTGCCTTGGGTGATGATGGTATACTGAGATTTCAGGGCAGAATCTGTGTACCTAATGATGCAGAGGTGAAGAAGTTGATCCTTGAGGAAGGATACAAAAGTCGTCTTAGCTTGCATCCTGGCATGACTAAGATGTACCAGAACCTCAAGGAGACTTTCTGGTGGCAAGGGATGAAGAAGGATGTGGCCTTTTTCGTATCAGCCTGTTTGACCTATTAGAAGGCGAAGGTGGAGCACCAGAGGCCTGGTGGGATTCTACAGCCTTTGGAGATCCTAGTGTGGAAATGGGACAACATCTCTATGGACTTTGTGACACATCTTCCACGGACTTTTAGAGGACATGACACCATCTGGGTGATGGTGGATCGGTTGACCAAGAGTGCCCACTTCTTGGCGATGAACTTGAGAATGTCAATGGCCAAGTTGGCCCAGCTGTATATTAAAGAGATAGTGAGGCTTCATGGGGTGCCTTCGAGTATAGTTTTCGACAGAGACCCACGGTTCACATCTCGATTTTGGCAAACACTACAGGGTGCGATGGGTAGCAAGCTCACCATGAGTTCAGCTTATCACCCTCAGACCGATGGCCAGTCTGAGAGGACGATCCAGTCGTTAGAGGATTTGTTGAGAACATGCATATTAGACCACCTGGGGGCTTGGGATGAGGTGTTGCCCTTGATTGAGTTTACCTACAACAACAACTTTCATGCGAGCATCGGCATGGCGCCACACGAGGCTCTCTATGGCAGGAGGTGTAGGACTCCTCTCTGTTGGTATCAGGATGGAGAGGCAGTGTTGGTTGGACCCGAATTGTTAGAGCAGATCACCGAGAAAGTGAGGATGGTGAGGAACAGGATGTAGGCTTCTCAGAGTAGGTAGAAGGCCTATGTAGACCGTAGGAGGAGGCCCTTGGAGTTCGCAACCGGCGATCATGTGTTCTTGAGGGTGACCCGAACCAGCGGTGTGGGAAGGGCTCTCTGCTCAAGAAAGCTTTCCCCTAAATTCCTTGGCCCTTATCAGATCACTAGGAGGATTGGGCCGGTAGCTTACGAGATAGCCTTACCCCCGCAGTTGGCAAACCTTCACCTAGTATTCCACGTCTCCCAGCTGAGGAAGTATGTGTTTGACCCGGCTCATGTGTTAGAAGCCGAGGATATACAGATCAGGGAAGATCTCTCAGTGGAAGTACAACCCATCGCTTTAAAGGAAAGAAAGGTTGAAGAATGTCGAGGAAAAGAAGTCAGCCTCGTTAAAGTCATTTGGGATCGGAGGACAGGTGACTCGACTTGGGAATTAGAGGAGGACATGAGGAAATCACACCCACACCTTTTTACCTGGTAAGTTTTCATTTTCGAGGTAAAAAATTTTTGTTGTCGGGGAGAATGTAAGGCCCAGATTTCCTGCCCTAAAGCTTTAAGGGCTGCCTTTGAGCTATTGGGCCTTAGGGCTGGCCTAAAAGATAAAGCCACCCGAGTCTGACCTAATTCCACACTTTCTAGATTTCTTCTATCTTGGTGCTTAGAGCCGCAGCCACACTCTCTCCGTTAGGGTTTCGTTGTGTTGACAGTCCGCCTTCCGTTTGGTCGTTCTTAGCTCACGTAAGTACTCTCAGACTCGTAGTTTTCATTCCTTGGCCTGTATTTCGTAAGTTGTTGTTAGGGTTCCGAAATGACCCATTCTCACACTGTTTTTCCAACTTCGAGTCCGTTCCTAGAAGTTGTTCGTCCTCCACAGTTTGGGTGTCGAGGTTTTCAGCTAGCTTGTCCAGGTACGGGAAGCTAGAACCTCACTGTTAATGTGTTTGTAAACTGTTTTGCGGTACATTTGTACGATTCTTGAACTTGTATGTTGTTTAGATTGCTTGAGGTGGTTAGTGTTGTTGTTGGTATGTGCATATACGACTATTACAGGCATTGGCAGTGGCGGCGACTGTTAAACTCGCCCAGGCGAGCATGTCTCGCCTAGGCGAGGTGAGCAAAGGCTCGCCCAGACCTTCTCGCGCAAATGGTCACCTAGGCGACTCGCTCAATTTCGAGCAAGCGAGTGTCTCGCCCAGGCGAGGCGAGTCTCGCCTAAGCGAGAACGTGCGGAGGCCCCTATTCCAGATTTGCGAACTCTCGTCTAGGCGGAGAGAACTCGCCTGAGCGAGGGACTCTCGCCTGAGCGAGGGACTCTCGCCTGGGCGAGGCTCCTCAGCCTGAGCGACGGATTGAGCGAGAATGCGTTCAGTTTGGGGTTTTCTTGTCTTTTAGTGGTTGAGTTGTGTTTTATTATACTATTATGTGATGGTATGGGGGGAATTGAGTATGCATATTGGGAGGAGATTATATGTGGGGGGATTATGAGCTTGGCATGATCTCTACATGAATTGTATATGATAAGTTGGATACATATGTATGTACGTGTGGTCACAAACTTGGCATGAGCAATAATGAATCTTGGTGGTTCGTAAACCTTTGGTATGGTTGGTATGAGGAGAAACACTTTACTCATGATTGGGAATAACGAGTTGGTAATGATTCAACATATGAGAAAGGGAGATTTGTTATGGGTTTTGATTTGAAATCTTATGTGCAACATATGTATAAATTCTTGGTTGTTTATGTCTGTTGGTCCGTGTTAGTGCATAATTCTTTGGGGTCTCTAGGTGAGACTTTCAGGGTTGCGCTTCAGTGGTCGGGACGTAATTCCATGGCCCCTGTTAGTGGGTGTTCGTGGTGGTGCCCCATCTGTATGACTAGGTAAGGATTCAAGGTAAGGTTGCATTCTGACACTCTAAGGAGTCAGTTAGTCTCACCTAGAGCAGACTGACTACTGTGGTGAAAGTAGCAGGAGGCCTAAATTCATTAAGGGCTAACCTTGTGGTGAGGGAAAATTGATTCATTGTAACACTTGTAACACATAGCTCGGGGGTGAGCAGAGGTATCCACCACAAGTGCAAGCATCCGCTGAATCCGACCAGGTTATAAGTATCTGGATGGGTCGAGTCGAGTCGTAGTGTATTGAATGAAGAGTCATAACATGCTTGGATGTTGTATGGATATGGAATGGTGAAAATATATTTGACTGTATGATAAATATGTTGTCGGCTCTAACTTACCCGTTTTGTTGTATGGTTGTATTGTATGTGGCTACTCTTTCTTGCGATGATCATCAATGTGATTGATGGGAGCAGATGGGCGAGGTTCTCGTGGTCCGCAAGGAAATGGCGATTCCGCTGCTTAGCCATCTGGGCTGGAGTTTTTTTTATTTCCGTCATGATTCTTTAGGGCAATGGCCCATGTATTGCCTTATGCTTTATTACTCTATTCTCATTTGTTAGACTTGTACTTGGTTTCCGTTGGCATCGTGGTGTGCCCAGGTTGTAGGGGTTGTGTTAAGGACCCCAGGACTATGCTACAGTACCATCCTTGTGTGACGTTTCCTTTAATTTCGCTTAATAATTAAATGGGACGTTACAAAAATCATCAAAAAAATATTTTTTTTTTAGTTAATTTTGAATTTTTACAATTTTAAAGTTTCTATTGCAAGATAAATATATTAATAACAAATAAGTTTTAATTAAACTAGATATTTCATGGAGGATTGTGATTGAATATTATTGAAAACATAATTATTTAACATGTTAAAAACATTTGATCATTTTAAGAAAGAGATCATTTTAAGAAAGATCATAATGTCAGGTTTTTGATACATCTCTAAGAAAGAGTATAACTTTTCTTACAAAAAAAAAAACTTATTAATAGCAAACCTGCCATAAGAGAAGATTTCAGGAAAGATTCTGAAAAACAACTGTGAACGATATGAAAAGCACACAACACACAATTCATGTATATATGAAGACTAATTAATTAAAAACAATAAAAGAGTAAACTTTAACATAGCAAAAAAGGAAAAATTGGAAAACAACTTTTCACACGCAGCCATGTTGCAAAAAAAATAAATTTGACAAACAACGGAAATAAAACAAGACAATAGAAATAAAACAAAATCTAAGAAACGTTAAAATGAATGCTTCAATCCACTAGTGTGAACTAACAAAAAAATTAATGCCAAAAAAGTAAAAAATAAAAACAACAGGAAGAGTGTCAAGACAAATCTTGAATAAATTTTTGAGAGGAAGGACTTCAATAAATGCTTCAATATGCTGGTTTGAGAGCAAAAGAAAAGTATTTGGAAAGCAAATGAATGACAGAGAAGTTTAAGGTTAAGGTTTAAAAGGTAATAGTTTAAAGACAAAAATGTTGGAGAACCAAGTTTGCTTTCAAGGTGATGAGAAAAAGGAAATTTTTGGGACTTTGATGACATAAATTTGGTTATATTCAGGCGAGTCAACTGTAAAACAATTTTGGTCGAATTCGGCCGAGTCAGTCTCAACCAACATTTGGTCATATTTAGCCACGTCGGGCCCAACCGAAATTTGGTCGAATTCAATCGAGTCAGTCTCGACCAAAATTTGGCAGAGTCGGCCTTGGCCCAAATTTTGCCATATTCGGTCGAGTTGGTCCCAACAAAATTTTCTCACTTCGACGGAGCCGGTCGTGACCAAAATTTGGCAGTATTCAGCCAAGTCGGCTTTGACCAAAATTCGACCGAATTCAGTCGAATTGGCCTTTGCCGAAATTTGGCCTAGTCGCTTGTGCCGCATATTTGGCTGAGTCAATGCCGAACAAAATTTTTCCATTTCGGAAGAGTTAGTCACGGTCAAAATTTGGCTGTATTCAGCCTAGTCAACCCCGACCGAAATTTTTTCGAGTCAACCCTGGCCCAAATTTGGCCATATTCAGCCGAGTCAACCCCGACCGATATTTTGTTGAGTCAGTCCTAGCCCAAAGTTTGTCGTATTCAGCCATGTCGTCCTCGATCGAAGTTTGACCGTATGCGGCCAAATTTTACCGAGTCAGTCTTAGCCAAAATTTGGACATATTCGACCGAGTCGGTCTCAACCGAAATTCATTCAAATTTGGCTGAGTCGACCGTAACCAAAATTCGGTCGAATTTGACCAAGTTGACCTCGAACAAGATTTGGCTGGTCCTAACCAAAATTTAGATGAGTCGGCCACAACCGAAAGTCAATTGAGTCCATCTCATGCTGAAATTCGGCCATGTTGGCCTCGACCAAAATTATGCCAAATTTGATCGTGTCGACCCTAAGGATGCAAGTTTTAGAAAGTTTATTTTAAATTTCTTTGATAAAACACTAGTGCAAAAAGGACATTCTAAAACAGGATATTGAATCGGTTATACAAAAACCGATCTAAAAAAACGCGGTGGCAACTTGTAAATACTAGGAAGCATTTAAGATCGGTTGAATTTTTAACCGATCTAATATGTAAATTTTAAATCGATTCTCTATATAATCGATCTAATACTCTTCGCAGATTTAACAAAAATGTGAAAACCCTATTCATTGTCACAACAACTTCTCTTCTTTCTCTTCTTCCTCGTTGCTCACCATTAGACCTCATCGTCGTTGCTCGCGCCTCCGCCGCTGCTCGCGTCTCGCCACTGCTCTCTCGCTTCCGCTGCTGCTCGCGTGTCGCGTCGCGCCTCCATCGCTGCTCACGTCGTGCCTCCACCGCTGCTCGCGTCGCGTCTTGCCTCTGTCGCTGCTCGCGCCTCCGCCACTACTCGCACCTCCGCCACTACTCCGCCTCTACTTGTGCCTCCGCCTTGTTTATCTATTTTGTTTTTTCTTGATTTGGGATTCCGAGGATGATTAGGATCGATTGGGGTTAGGTTAAAGGCCTGTTGAAACCAAATAGAGATGCTTAGATGAATGTTTAATTTTCTGGAATGATTTACTTTTTAATGTTCATTTTGATTTGGGAATGGAAATTTGAAATTTTGTGGAGATGTTTTCTGCTCTGGTGTAATTTGTATTGATTATCTGTCTTTAATTGTTGTGTATGCATATTGAATTTCAGTCATTGAAGTTGAGACAAGGAGTGTGAGTGCACGTATGCTTTTTCTTCCCAGTTTAAAGTATTAGATCGGTTGTTTTAGAACCGATCTAATATCTCTTTTACATATTACATCGTTGTATATTAGATCGGTTATGGAACCGATTTAATATGCGTTCTAGAACCGATCTAAAATATATATTTTACACTAGTGAAAACTGGATTATGGATTTTGAACTTGATCCAAATGTTTCAATCTAGATTTAAATCGTGATCCAAATATTTTGATCTAGATTTTAAAAAAATCTAAACTATTTCTGCTGAAAAAAATAGATTTAGATAAAAAATTTGATCTAATTATTTGGATCTAAAATTGATGTGGATGTGATCCAAATATTTGGATCTAAATTTAAAAAAAATCCAAACTAATTTTGTTGAAAAAATAGATTTGACCAAAAATCTGATCTAATTATTTGGATCTAAAATTAATGTGGATTGGATCATTTAAAATCTGATCCATGACCACTCCTATTAATTAGTGTCGTGGAAAGCTCTTTTTTGACTAGTGCTACTTAATTAAGAGATAAAAGACATAGATAAAAATAAATTGCAAAAAGATTGAAAAGAATAAATAATTTATTCTATCTAACCTGAAACTCTGGTTAAGAAATTATAGTAGAATCACCTGAGAGGCTTAGCACTCCATGGATGATAAAAGTGACATAAAAATAGAAAAAAATAGAGGAGAGGATGTGAGAAAAGAGAGGAATAGAGATATTTATATAGAGATAATTTATGTAAAGAATAAAACATCTAATCGTAAAATATTCAAAGAACATTTATCCAACTAAAAAACTATTTTTTTAACATATTTTTATATCTCAAAATAAATTAACTATTTTAGAATAAATCATAATTAAAACAATATTTTAAAGCACACTGATCAGAAACTAAACTTAAAGGCTAAATGATGCCATAAATTTACACTTATCGATATGTTATGATAAAAAATTAATTTATTCAATTTTTTATGAAACTTTCATCTTTTCCACGACTATATAAAGATCAATTTGAAGAAGAAAATAATAAACACGTGTACAAAAATTGAAATAATCATAAAAGAGATTTACAAAAAGAGAAAGAGAGAAAAAGATATATGAGAGAAACATCGGGCTTTGCGACATCTATAGTTATCATCTAGTATGTAAAAATGATGGGTTTCTTGAGAGTGTTTAATCTTACAAAAAAATTAAGAAGATTGATTTCTTCTAATCATAGTTTAATTTTATTATAACAGGTATTAACTCTCAATTGTTTGTTTTGTTAAGTAAATCATTTATAGGAGTATGGTTGTTTATTTTTTTCGCATTAGTTTGGTGCGATTCTCATGTTTTATATGTTATTTGTAACTCTCTATGTGATATATAAGAATGTTGACTATTTGAGTATAAGTCCAATTGTATTTTTATATAAAAGATAAGATCAAGGTAGAACGATGAAGATGTTAAAAATTGTTTATCTTATATTAAAAATATTATATTAAAGTTAAGTTTCTCGTCATTACAAACTTCATACCTAAAATCATCAAAAAAATATTTTTTTTTAGTTAATTTTGAATTTTTACAATTTTAAAGTTTCTATTGCAAGATAAATATATTAATAACAAATAAGTTTTAATTAAACTAGATATTTCATGGAGGATTGTGATTGAATATTATTGAAAACATAATTATTTAACATGTTAAAAACATTTGATCATTTTAAGAAAGAGATCATTTTAAGAAAGATCATAATGTCAGGTTTTTGATACATCTCTAAGAAAGAGTATAACTTTTCTTACAAAAAAAAAAACTTATTAATAGCAAACCTGCCATAAGAGAAGATTTCAGGAAAGATTCTGAAAAACAACTGTGAACGATATGAAAAGCACACAACACACAATTCATGTATATATGAAGACTAATTAATTAAAAACAATAAAAGAGTAAACTTTAACATAGCAAAAAAGGAAAAATTGGAAAACAACTTTTCACACGCAGCCATGTTGCAAAAAAAATAAATTTGACAAACAACGGAAATAAAACAAGACAATAGAAATAAAACAAAATCTAAGAAACGTTAAAATGAATGCTTCAATCCACTAGTGTGAACTAACAAAAAAATTAATGCCAAAAAAGTAAAAAATAAAAACAACAGGAAGAGTGTCAAGACAAATCTTGAATAAATTTTTGAGAGGAAGAACTTCAATAAATGCTTCAATATGCTGGTTTGAGAGCAAAAGAAAAGTATTTGGAAAGCAAATGAATGACAGAGAAGTTTAAGGTTAAGGTTTAAAAGGTAATAGTTTAAAGAGAAAAATGTTGGAGAACCAAGTTTGCTTTCAAGGTGAGGAGAAAAAGGAAATTTTTGGGACTTTGATGAGAAGAGAGATACGCTTTCAAGGTGAGAAGAAAAATAAAATTTTTTAAACTCTAATGAGAAGAGAGATCTACGTGAGAATAAAAAGGAAAGTTCTTAGACTTTGTTAAGAAGAGAAATGTGCTTTTGAGGTGAGAAGAAAAGCTGCTTCATCTTATGTATGCAGAGGACCACATGTAAGAAGATGAGGAGTTTAAGGTTAAGGTTTAAAGGGTAATAGTTTAAAGAGAAAAATGTTGGAGAACCAAGTTTGTGTTCAAGGTGAGGAGAAAAAGGAAATTTTTTGGACTTTGATGAGAAGAGAGATATGCTTTCAAGGTGAGAAGAAAAAGGAAATTTTTTGAACTCTGATGAGAAGAGAGATCTACGTGAGAATAAAAAGGAAAGTTCTTGGACTTTGTTAAGAAGAGAAATGTGCTTTTAAGGTGAGAAGAAAATCTACTTCATCTTATGTATGCAGAGGACCACGTGTAAGCAGATGAGGACACTACGTGTAAGCACCAAACTTTGTCACGTGTTGCATTTGTAGGTTAGCTACGTGTCAAACAAAGAGAGTGGGTATTAATTACCACTTTTGGTTAAATTTTGTATGATGTTTTTTGTGTTTGAGATGAATTTTTTGCACTTTGTGATGGTTCCAAATGTATTATGTATAGATGTATTATGTGTGTAATGGAATTTTTTAGTGATTTTTACATGAAAGTATAATACTTAAAGAAAAAGAGACCAAAATGAAAAGAAAATAAATGTTATACAATTAACTTTGAATTTCATCATCATCGTCATCTAAATGGTTGTTATTAATGAGATAGAATATAAATTAAGACATTCAAATTCTTTAAATGATATATAATTTTTTATATATGTAATTATATTGTTATTTTTTAAATAAGATTGAATTTGGACATTCAATTAGGCTATATATTGGGTTAAAACAAACACACTCAAATATATTCAATTAGATTTCATTCAGATGAAAGACGAATAATTTTTACAAAATTATTTAAATTTATAAAATAAAATGTAATTTTTATAAAATTATTTAAATATTTAGAAAATAAAATATTGTTAATTTACTGACACATCAACATAAATTTGATTAAATTATTTATAATTGAGAATAAATAATTGAACCTGATCCATAAATTTTTCTAGAATTTCAGATGTTAAGAGTGATTAGAATTTAGAATGACTTTTTATGAAAATAGAAGCAAAAAAGACATTGAAAAATTGAAAAGGAGAAAAGAAAAATGATAAAAGGATAAGAGGAAATCTAAAAACGGAAAGATAATAAAATATTTAAAGAAAATGTTTGCGCGGGACAGTAGGGGTGTGTGTTTAAATAACTGAATTCTGCTCACAGAGACACGGTGAGTTCCCTTTGCTTGCATTCTCTATAGTCTGAAAAAAACAAAAGATGATGCAAGAAACGGTGCCGCTGAAAGAATCGTTGGGAAAGGTTAACATTTCGCCGTCTCAAGTTGCATTGATAGTGGACAACTATCTCTGCGCCAACAACCTATCGCACACGCGTGCCAC
>Ga0214543_1004193_pt1 | contig 27523 bp, 11 predicted proteins | sample CNSS2metaG_FD_160094 | JGI IMG/M metagenome (GOLD analysis project Ga0214543, IMG submission 160094) | Root nodule microbial communities from cowpea collected in UCLA plant growth center, Los Angeles, California, USA - CNSS2 | ecosystem: Host-associated > Plants > Roots > Nodule | place: USA... | reverse complement strand
TATATATATATATATATATATATATGTAAAAGTTACATTTGAAAAAAAATGCCCAACTACAATCAAAATTTCCCACTATTTTCATATTCCTCAAATGTTTATTAGCATCTCTACTAATTTACCGGTAATAAATCATGAAATACAGCACTTTAGCAAGTTTGACCTATACAAAAACAAATTTAACAAGCAATTCCTTAGCAATATATGTATTTTTAAATTTCAGGAAATTATAATTAGTGAGAGTGTGAAGTTTTACTTTAGGTATAAATACACATTTGGTACCCAAACTTTTTCGAAAAGTTCAATTTGGTACCCGAATTTTAGGAATGTTCAATTTGGTACCCCAATTTTCTAAAGAGATTCAATTTGGTCATCTCCGTTAAGTTGGAGTTAACACCGTGTCCGTACAGGACACGTGTCAAGCCATGAAATTTTTATTTTCTTTTTAATTTTTTTTCAAAAAATTTAATTTTTTTTCAAAAAATTTAATTTTTTTTCAAAAAATTTAAAAACTGTCACGTGTCAGTTTATCATCGTGCCACATGACAGCTTACAATCATGACATGTGGCAGTGTAATAGTTGTTTTCAATTTCGTACCCTAATTTAAATTTTTGGTTCAATTTAGTACCCAAATTTTTTAAAATGATCCAATTTCGTCCTTTCCTATTTGAGACCAAATTAGTAAATAAGCTTAATTATAACTTATATAAACATGTTAAAATAATTGTTTTGAATTTATACATCAAATCACTACACCTAAATATTCAAATTATTTTATTTTTTACAAGTGTAAAAAATTTCATGTATAAAAAATTACAAAGGTTAAAATGTAAAAAATAAAATAATTTAAGTATTTAGGTAAAATGATTTGATGTATATATTAGAAAAAGTTATTGTAACATGTATATATTGGTTCTAATTAAGCTTATTTACTAATTTGGTCTCAAATGGAAGATGACGAAATTGGATGATTTTAAAAATTTGGGGTACTAAATTGAACCAAAAATTTAAATTGGGTACTAAATTGAAAACAACTATTACACTGCCACGTGTCATGATTGTAAGCTGCCACGTGGCACAATGATAAACGGACACGCGGCAGTTTTTAAAATTTTTAGACAAAAAATAATTTTTTTTTGAAAAAAATTATTTTTTTTGAAAAAACAAATAATAAAAAACAAAATTTCATGGCTTGACACGTGTCCTGTACGGACACGGTGTTAACTCCAACTTAACGGAGAGGACCAAATTGAATCTCTTTAGAAAATTGGGGTACTAAATTGAACAAACCAAAAGTTTGGGTACCAAATTGAACTTTCCAAAAAAGTTTGGATACTAAATGTGTATTTATACCTTTTACTTTATTATAGCTTGTTATTTTCTCGTAGTAATTAACCACCTGTTAAAATTTATCAACCACCGTTCAATAAGATTAACATAGTATTTGATTAACCTAAAATAAATCAACATCACAGTGTCCACGTTACCAATTCCTAAAAGTTTATCATCAAACTAAATAAATAAAGGCAAGTCATTCTTTTTGAGAATATAGCAATTACGATGAACTGGAATAGAAAACAATGTATTATAAAGACTCGGTCAATTGGACGCTAAAACGATAGAATAATTTATTTAAACATTTTTTACAAAATATATGCATGTTCGAAAGTCAGAAAATTAGTATAGAGAAGAAACTATGTTTAGTTAACAGAAGCAAGACAAAAATAAATAAAATAATTCACAAATAGTAAAAGGTTCAATATTTTTATACGATATGTTGATGTCATCTTCCATAAAGAATTTACTTAGACAACTATTTTCTTTCTTCTTCTTTATTCAAATCAAAGTATTGCATCATGTCATTTGTGTCTATATAAAACAAGCAACAAGATAAAAACCAATAACAAAAATCTTTGTAAAATTAATATAAAATTTAAGTCATTTTCCAAAAGAAACTTTCTATACATAAAAGGCAATCTCAAGAAATTACTGTATTAATTACTTGGTGTATAATTTTTCTAATTTAACTGGTTATTTTTTTAATTATGTGCAACTTAAATATTTAGAGAAATAATTTTGAAGTTTGTAATAAATGACATTAATTTTAATTAAAAATACTTGTAATTTTTACTTTAAAACAATCTTTAGATACATATAGTGTAAGTTCATAACATCATATATTTAAGGATGACTACAGACAAAAAAAAGGTTGTTTGGTTATCTTATCTCTGTTATAAGAAAAAAAAACATTTTATTCTTTCAATTACAAATATATTAAAAATAAAAATAATTAGTTACTATAATGACATTTTTAGATACTAATTTATAAAATTAAAAATTATTGATTACTAAAATAGTTGTTATTGTAAAAAAAAAAATAGTCACTAAGAAATTATTGAATGGAATCGCGCACACACATAAGATGAAAAATATTTTAGAGTTCTAAAAATACTTTTAAAATATTAACATAATTACCGGTTGAAAGATAATAAAAATTGTTTTAGTGCAACAAAGGAGTTATTTAAAATTAAACAAAAATTAATAATAATAGAGTAAAGAAAATAAACTTTTTATATTGTTTGAAATATTTATGATATTGAATACTTAATAACTTCATAGTGTTAAAGATTCTCACGTGAAATAAAAATATACAATAAATAAAAATATTTAAAAAGAGTATAAATATTCCTATGTGAGACATTAAAAATATTTAATTGACATACATCATTTCAACATAAATTAATTAAGGTTATGATAAGATGAAAAATATCTTGGGATATATATTTAGAACTATATCTACGAAAACAGAGTTGGATTATTACTTGGAAGAAGATAATTTGTTTGTTACACAAGAATTTGATATCATATCATGGTGGAAAACAAATAAGTTAAAGTTTCTAACTCTTGAAACAATTGCAAAGGATGTTTTAGCTATTCCAATAAAAGTTGTAACTATTAAATCGACTTCATCATATTACTATGGAGGCTTTGATGTGTATAAGAAGTTGGATATGAAACTAAAACCATCTAGGTAAGTTAGTCAAATTTATTAATATTTATTATTAGTATTTTTTTATGAATTTTCATTTAATATTCTACATTTGGTGTTTGTAGGTGTTAAAAAATTAAAAGAAAAAGAGGTTTTCATGATGAACATGAATATGATGAAGAATGTACATTATATTATAGTAATTAAAATTTTCAATTTTAATTATTATATCATATGTAATTATTCATTTTTTTTCTATGTGTAGGTGGATCGAATGCAAATGAAAACACTAATCATTTGTAAAATTAATAAATATTTTGGTTATTATAAAATTAGTAATGTGTACTTGTTTAGTTTTTATACAATTATTTGAATTTTCTCTAGTTGTTATTTGATACTTTAATTTGAGATTTATACTACTATAATATTTTTCTTAATATTTGACATAATGAAAAGAAAAAATAGTATGTTATTTAAATACTGAATATTTTGAATATCATGATTCCTTTGGTGTGATTTTTAAAAATTTTTATAAAAATTATTTAATTGATAGTTGGAACAGTAAAAAAAATGGGTATGAGTATGGGTATAAGAATATACTTGTTACCCGGTGGGGATAGGATGAGTTAAAAGTTGTATACTCCACTAGATTTGGGAATGAGTATGAAGATGAAATTTTATTATGAGGATGGGGTATGGATTATGACACCCCTACCCGCCCCGCCTCGTTGTCATCCTTATATAGGGATAGGGACGACACATATATGTACATCTCAATCCCTATCCCTATACCTATTGAAAAAGTTGGGGATTCCTATATTCATACCCATACCTAGTTGATACAACAATTTCTCGTCAAAACATACATACATCCATACATGCATGAATGCATACACACATGCATCCATGCATGCATACATACATACATCCATGCATACATACATACATACATCCATGCATACATCAATGCACACATACATGCATCAATGCACACATACATGCATCCATGCATACATACATGCATTCATCCATACATACATGCATACATACATACATCCATTACATACACGCATACATACATACATCCATATATACATACATGCATGCATACAAGCATACATACATACATACATGCAAGCATCCATACATTCATACATACATACATGCATACATCCATACATACATGCATGCATACATACATCCATCATCCATACATACATACATATATCCATTCATCCATCCATCCATCCATACATACATGCATGTATGCATAATACATGCATGCATACATACATACATCCATATATTCATATATACATACATGCATGTATCCATACATTCCAACGTACATACATCCATACATATATACATGCATACATACATTCATACATCCATATATACATACATGAATGCATGCATATACATTCATACATGCACACATATATTCATACATACATACATTCATACAAACATACATTCATACATACATACATACATGCATACATGCATACATACATTCATTCATCTATACATCCATTCATCCATACATACATTCATACAACCATACATACATACATACTTACATGCATGCATACATCCATATATTCATCCATACATAAACGCATGTATACATGCATACATATATTCCTACATACATACATGCATAAATACATACATTCATACATACATACATTCATTTATCAATTCATCCATACATCCATCCATCCATATATACACACATGCATCCATACATACATCCATACATACATACATGTTCATACATCTATACATACATACATCCATCCATCCATACACATATACATACATGCATGGATACACACATCCATACATCCATCCATCTATATATACGTACATGCATCCATACATCAATACATACATACATAAATCCATACATCATTACATACATACATACATGCATGCATACATACATACATACTTACATGCATGCATACATAACATTCATCCATACATTCATACATACATACATACATTCATACATACATACATACATTGATAGATAGATTCATCCATCCATCCATATATATACATACATACTTAATCTCAAAATTCTCAAATATTTCTTAAAATTTAATTTAAATTAAAAATATTAAGTAAATATCATCGACAGTCCTACCCTCTTAATATGTGTTCTCATTTGATTATCTTAGACTCTTTCATCCTTTGCATCTCGCCTCCCTTATCAAGTTTAAAACTTTCATGCCTCAAATCTTTTCGCTTTCTTTGTATTCTCCTTTCAAATGATTCCGAATTTTTCTCTCTTCATATATATAAAGAGAGGACAAAATGTAACAAATTGTCAAATATAAAATATTTACAATATTTTAATCTCAATATAAAATTATAATTAAATTTTAAATTGAAATAGTTCTTAAAAATTAATTTAAATAGAAAAGGATAATGATATTTTGACTACTCTTTTTGACACAGTATTAACTAATCACTCTAATAATCCTTAGATCTCCATACCACTAAAAGAATATCAAAATAGATAATTGAAGGGTGTCAAATATCATTATCTAATAAAAAAATATATTAAGTAAATATTCTCAACAAATTCTTGTCAAAATGAGAATGGGTTGAAATTTTATTTGTCATTCTAAATACACCAAATTAATAAGTTTACAATTTTGTATAAATTAAGAAAAATATAATGTTATTTGTATTATAAAATAGAAAATGCAATGCTTAATAATAGGAAAGAAATATCAATTATAACAATAAATAAGTAATGCAAATTAAAAACAAAACGCAATATGTATAATAGTATTCCTTCAAATATAATCTAACATGGCTAGTCGCACTTTACAAACTTTAAAAAAAAAAAAAAAAAAAAAAAAATCAGAGTAAGAATAATTCTGGCTGGTGCGAGTCTACAACGATACACCTTTAGTAATTATATCAAATTTAAAATTAGTAATTATATCAAATTTATTGATTTATTGACATATTCAATAATCCTAACATCACGTGATATAATTGATAAATAATTTTTTTAAATAGTGGCTATGATCTTAAAAAAAAATTGATTAGAAATTTGTTTTCATAATTTACCTTTTTGAAATGTTAATATTAAACATTTAAATATAGTCCACACTAGTAAACCTGACCCAATTTTTTTTAAATAAACTTAATGATCAAGAAAGCAAAATATTTAGGCCCATAATAAAAAGATTAACGGCAGTTAGTTAGAGCCCAAAAGCAAGCGTGGTAATAACGCTAGGTCGTAGTATTTAAGTCCTACACCTGCCCTTACCCACACAAAACCCATTCTTTCACGTTTTTCTCTCCCCACCCAACAAACCAACTCCCTCCAAAGTCCAAACTACGAACACTGTATCTCTTTCTATCTCTCTGCAAAATTTTCTGAGACAAAATTTGCAAATGTCCAATTTCATGTCCAACACTAATCCGAACCCGAACAAGTCCTTCGAGGTACACGATCTCCACTCCCGTTTACGAGAAACATATTGTTATGTTGTGCAGTGTGCGAGTTTTCTTGGTTTCTTGGTGAATTTTGCAGGTGAATCAGCCTCCCACTGATTCTGTCTCCAGTCTCAGTTTCAGTCCCAAAGCCAACTTCCTCGTAGCCACTTCTTGGGACAATCAGGTCTTTCTTTCTCACTTATTTCTCTCTCTTTTAAGCTTCATTGTGAAACATCTCACTTGGAGAGGCTTATGAGCAATCTTTTGCAGGTTCGTTGCTGGGAGGTAGCACGGAATGGAGTAAATGTCGCCACTGTCCCCAAGGCTTCTATAACGCACGATCATCCAGTAAGCTATTTTAGTTTTAGTTATCACCTTATCGTTCATTCATGTCTCCTTACTATTTATGTGTGTGTGTGCATGTATGTATTTATTTTCATGAATTACTATTCTGGTACCTGTGCGAGGTTAATTTGGTAGGACTTGAAGATTATCATGATTAGGACATAGAGGTTTGACAATGATTTCCGTCTGCTTAAAATGAAGTCTATTGCTGCATTTGAATGGAGATGTAACTGGCCTTGTATGGTTGCTTATTTTTCATATTAAGGTATGGTTCTTGCAAACAATCCCTGTATGGGCACTAGTTAAGGAATTGACAAGTAGAACCCTTGTTGGACTAACATCGTGGTTGCATTTGAATTATTTTTGGAGTGCATTGATAATACTTTTTAATAAAAAAAGTTCATTTTTTTCATTCAGTGTCCTAAGGTAAGGGGTTGCATTGGTCCTACAATATTCGTATGTATGTTATACATGTTTTTGAATCTCAAGATTTCTTGGCACATTTCCTTAGACGAGGAACCAAAAGTAGAAGATTTATTTTTTAGGGACTAAGTACGTATTTAATCCTATATCAATTTTTCTTGACAATTGAATCTTTAGACAATAGGTTTTCACGATCTTTCTGCTCTGCCTTTTCCTTAAACAGAAATAGTTTACTAGTTTATGAAGTCATAAATTCATCATTTATTTCTTTGCACAGGTTTTGTGCTCTACATGGAAAGATGATGGCACAACTGTCTTCTCTGGTGGATGTGATAAGCAAGTGAAGATGTGGCCTCTATTATCCGGAGGCCAACCAATGACTGTTGCCATGCATGACGCACCCATCAAAGAAGTTGCTTGGATTCCTGAAATGAATCTCTTAGCCACTGGAAGCTGGGACAAGACTTTGAAGTATTGCACTAGCAATTGCTGCCTTTACAGCTATTTGTTTTTAAATTATACCTTTAGTAATCAGAATATATGAAAACATCTCATAATATCAACGTTATATCTAGAATATTTTAGAGCATCTTATTTTTTTTTGAATTTATAATTTAGGGATCTTTTTTTTTCCCCTAGTCCATACTTAAGTCCCTTTAATTGCAGCACAGTATCAAAGTTTTACCTTCCTTTGTGATCATTCTTGCCACTATTTCACTGCTGAATTCCTTGGCTATATCATACCTAACTTTAGTTTCAAATTTCAATTTCAAAATTTTATTTTCCTATGTTCTTTTGCATCTTGAAGCATCCAAATGCCATTCTTGATAAATTTGAATTCTGGAAATATTTTGCTTGCCACGAATTTTAACTAATGAACATTACAATGAAATCTCTTCTTACTTGTTGTTTATATCCAATCAGTTCTTCCGGCTGGTTTTTGTCACACACATCAGATGATGTGTATTATCTTTATATAGTATGCCATTGCACATTATATTTTAGTATTTTGTTGCGCTGTTGAGATATATGACATCTTTCTGATTAAGTATGATATGACGCTTGCAATTTTGCTTGATCTGATTCTTCTGTCGTGTCCTTGCACATGACTCTTTGTGGCTACTTTTAGATACTGGGATACAAGGCAGTCAAATCCAGTGCACACACAGCAACTCCCAGAGCGCTGCTATGCTATGACAGTGAGATATCCTCTGATGGTTGTTGGCACTGCTGATAGAAATCTTGTAGTTTACAACTTGCAAAATCCTCAGGTAATACTTTCGGTCTAATTTAGCGAATCTCAACTTAAATGGTATTATGCATTATTAGTGTTACCTTTTAGTTATGTATTCACTTATTATATCACGACTATTTTATCTCAAGACTTCATGATAAAAAGGGGTTGTTTCTTTTTATTGCTTAATTAGACAATAAAAATATTAATTTATTAAGGGTTTGGAGCAGAAACTAGGAGTTACATGAGAATAATAAATCATCTAGGAGAAAGAGAAGAGACATCCCAATTTCTGGGCCAGAAATTCAATGTATATTCACTCATATACTCCCAATGATTGTTTGGAGCCAGAGGTTTCAAATAGTAAAAAGGAAGGAATGAGTTTTCCTTCTAAGTACGATAGGCATCCTCGAGTCACTAACATAATATCCAGAAAAACTTATTTGGTTCATGGTTTATTTAGACATCTCATTTTTGGAATCATACTGGGCAAAAGTAGGACAACCTATTTGCAGAAGATTAGTCTCGAGTAGTTCTACTGGGGTGTCAGTCACTCAAGTCACACATTTAATAATTTGTAGCCCAACATACTTTTGCCCAGGCATGAGGCAATCTTCACTTATCTTTTACTTAGCTGAACTTTAGTCTCAAGTACTTCCTTGCTTGTTAGGACCTTAAACAGAAGTTTAGTCTCAAGTACTTCCAACCCAACATCAAGCATTTTGGAAGGAACTTAGGTAATTTGTGGTGCCTAAGTCCCTAATTGAGTAGTATGGGATGGGATGCTCGGTGTAGTATTTAAGTGTTTGGTTTTTCCACCCTAATAAATAGCTTTTGATGATGGAACCCCCAGTATTTATCAACTAGTATCAAAGCCTAGTTGTCAGTGTTTTGGAAATGGCTACCAACAAGGGTTCTGACTGGAGTAGTATGGGATGCCCGTGGACTATTTGGATCCCCTAATAGCTAACTTTTGAGGGTGGGTTTCGCAAGGGCATATGTACTTTTCACATTTCTTATATGAACATTCTAACAAACGAATAGCCACAATTTGGCTCCAAAGATGCAATTGCTTTTTCTCTTCTGCTGTGTGCTTCACTGTAGGACAATCAATTAACTATATATATAGTTGGTTGATTTGATGTTCAACGTTGTTAAACGTCTATTCAGCTCAAGTATTCAAGACCCATAGATTGCGTTCATGTATTGGAATGTGTGTAGATGTAAAATGAATGGACGTTAGTGGTTCTTCATTCACCTGGTGGGCTTGACAACATCATACCTTTTCAACCGATATCTGTATTGATTGCCTAACTGAATACTATTTTATTGACCATTTACCTTTTTATATTCTATTGTGTGCATTTTATATGTTGCGACTAGATCAATGTGTTGATATATGATGTGTTTATACAAACTATTCATCCTGTTTATTTTTTTTTTTTTTCACTTTCATTTCTTTTTTTGCTAGTGTCCCCTACCTTTGACCATTGTTCATTTGCTACAGGTTGAATTCAAGAGAATTGTTTCACCCTTAAAGTATCAAACAAGGTGCCTTTCAGCATTCCCTGATCAACAAGGTTTCTTGGTATGCATCATTCTCCACCTGTTTTAGATATTTATTCCTTTCTGCGTTTGAGTAATCTTATTCTTCAGTAAAAACCAATGTTCAACTGTTTCCCAACGGTGTGCTCCTATTTAGTGTCTTCGGTGAACAATTTTGGTTGCTTGTATTCATCTATTTTTACATCGACTCCTAAATCTGATAGCATACTCTAGCAGATGGGGGAGTATTCTCCACTTTCGGTCCCTTTTCCTGTTTACACCAACTTATGTTTGTTTTCATAACTTTTCCTCCCCGATTCTCATTTCAGTCTAATTATCAATTTATAAGTTGCATGTCTAGTTTGATTAATTTTGGGATGTTGAAACTGACAATATACTTGCTTTAGGTTGGATCAATAGAAGGAAGAGTTGGGGTGCATCATTTGGATGATAGTCAGCAGGGTAAAAACTTCACTTTTAAATGCCACAGAGAGGGGAATGAAATATACTCGGTCAACTCTTTAAACTTCCATCCTGTAAGATTTATGTTCCACCTGTGCTTTACTATTCTGATTTAAGTTTGTATTAATTTGTTGGACTATCTTTGAATATCAATTGGGTCATTGCACTTTTTATAATTAATGATTGGTGTTAAAATATTCCTGGTTGTGATTTCCTTATTGTTTGTTTTAGTAATGTTATTATCATTCTTAATTGTTTGTTAATTTCTCATTTTTTTTTATCCAATTTGAAGTATTGAACTATATGTGTAAATATATTGCTATGTTGATCTGAGTTTATTAAATAGTCAATCACTTTGTAAATTTTGAATGAAAAGGTAGTATCTTCCTGCTCTTGCTGATTTAAGGGAATCCATTTTTGTTTCGTAATAATGAAAAAAAAAATTACAAGATACTTCTGTATTCATTGAAAATGTTATTTTGAATATATGAGCTCTCATGAAATGAAACACATTAACACTAACTGTCAAAATTCTATGTTTTCAATTTTTGGTTTTAATACTGACTTCTTTGATTACAAATATCTTAAGTGAAGTGTCCCATTTTTTATTTATGGAATTTAGATGCCGACATGTTGTAATTGAATAAAAACACTTGTAATTTATTTTAATTACTAATATTTCAAGTGTTAGTGCATTGACATTGAAATGTTTGAGTTTGAAAAATGCTTAGCCCCATGGTTATGGTGTATTGACATCTTTTATCCAGTTCATTTTTGTGTAAACAATTAATAAGCATATAGTATCCTATGCCCTTTAATTATGAAATTTCACTGATACTTGTACGCTCAGTTCTTTTTTTCGCCAGTGTACTGTTTTGTTGAGTGCTGTTTACATCTTGATGGTCTCCCTAAAATTATATAGCATATCTAGTACAAATGTTTATTTGGTGTTTGTTCACATATATTCACAATTTCTGCTTGCTTCTGGCCCCAATGGACACCAGGAATCACTGACAAAGTTTGTCCACTTTAGTGTATCATCATTCTTACATATTTTTCTATTAAGGTACACCACACATTTGCAACTGCTGGTTCGGATGGTGCTTTCAATTTTTGGGATAAGGATAGTAAACAGAGGCTCAAGGTTACTTCATCTTTATCATCAGCTCCTAACGAACACTTATTGTAGTGATATTTTCTGGCCAATTACTTATCTAATGCAAACTCACATTATTTCAGGCCATGTTGAGATGCAACCAACCTATTCCTTGCAGCACCTTCAATAGTGACGGTTCAATGTTTGCTTACTCAGTATGCCCACCTTACTATTCTGCATAAATTTTCATCTTTGTTAAATTCGTTTTACACCTGTTTAGAGTTATGCACGTATACTAGTGATGATTGGGTTTCTTTTTTTTGCTGCATAACTTTTTTTCCTTGTTTCAATTTATTGTGAGAATACCTTACAAAACACCCTTGACTTCAGCACACCATTAAGTGTGAGAGGATGTTAAGATGCAATATAATTTGTAAATTTTAAAATAGATACTAAAGAGCAAAACAACCAGTGACTTGGATAAAGAATTTGCCAGCGGATGTCTTAATTTTGTTGATGGACTTTGCTTTCGAGAAGCATGGTTCAAAAAAAATGCAATCTAGAGGTTTATCTTTATAAAATACGGTTTTTTCTTGAGGATTGGGGGTGGTGTGGACCAAACGTCATTTTACTTGCTTGCTATATTTGATAAAAGCTAATTAGGGAGAACATGAGGGATTATGATCCATGACGATAATCTTCTGTGATAGGTAGTTAGAATACAAGGGATCATGATACATAATGGCAATCTTCTAGTATAGATATCTAAAGTCATCAACAACAAAAACCAAGCCTAATAGTCACTGGTCTAGTTTGGGTGATGCATTCGACCATATGGATTGATTAGCACCATTGGGTTTTTAGAGTTAACGTGTTAGCAGTTTTAGAGGGGAAAGGTCAGGAGTTAGTGGTTATTATTGTGCCTTGATTTCTAATAATTAGTAGACTTTAAGGCTTGGAATTCGAAAGCCAAATTTCAGGCTATAAGTTCACAATTGTATTTTTTGATTAATAAGTGTGAAAAAAAGTGAATCAGAATCTTCACATAACAGACTTGTCTTCACTTTTAACCCATGGCTATCTATCCATGTCTTCAATTTTCTCTAGGTGGGGTTAGCTACATGGATTACACAAAATGTCATGATGTTCAATATTGAATCCTGTTTATGACTTAAATTAGGTAATTGAATATTCTCGATAATCCATCTTTATGCCCTCCATCTTCTAAAGATGACTATGGCTACTGTGGCATACAGTACAGAGCCATAGAAAATTTGTTAATTGAATATTCCGTAATATTATTTTTGTTATAGAAATTTTGTCGCATTGTTCTACTTTCTATCTGGCAATTAAATTCTTGATATGATTCGTAATTTGCTGATAGAATGATTCTGATTTCAAAATTAGGTATTCTAGCTGTCTTATCTTTTACCTCAATGGAAGTATTTCTATGAACTCATGGTTCAAAACATGTGGATTTAATACATTGACATCTTGCTTTAGGTCTGCTATGACTGGAGTAAAGGGGCTGAAAATTCTAATCCTGCAACAGCAAAGACCTACATTTTCCTGCATTTACCTCAGGTATTTGGTTTGGCTATCCCTTTCTAAAAGAAATTATCCTTTAATTATATGTGGATGATGCGCAAATTATATTGATATGAAATGTAGGAATCTGAAGTCAAGGGCAAACCGCGCATTGGTGCTACTGGCAGAAAATAGAGAAGATCCTGCTCCGGGATAATGGAATATGTATATAATGGAGCCAAAGTATAGAAGTTGAATGGGCTGGTTAAAACTTGCAAGAAATTATCTACTAATTAGTGCTAAAAATATGTATATAATGTGTGGTTTGTTGTGTTTTAGCTGTTTTAATATCAAGGGCGTTTTGACTTCTACAGTGAAGCACCGAAAGTTTTCATTGCGCTGTTAGACATTGGAAGGTTTGTGTTCTTTTCTGTTTGAATAAATAATTTCAGGATAATTATTTTTACAGATTTTTTATTTTTTTTATAGCGTATTATTTGTTTTGGAAAGTAAAAAAGTAAAAAATTTAAATTTTACATATTTTTTTCTCACGTCTCTTCTTTCGTGTTAACTATTTAAATTTCAAAGAGGACAGGGAGAATCGCTCTCTATAAATGCCATTCACCTTGTAGTAACTCTTTAAACGTCCTCTTAGAAGAAGTGGATTCCTCTTGGGGTGTATATATATATAATACAACTCTAAAGATAAATTTAAGTATATGAAAAATTTTAACCAAAGTAATTGAAATCCTTCTTCTTAAGTTTTTATTAAGTATTCAACAGAATTTACAAGATAAAGAGAAAGAGTTCACTCAAGATGACCGAACCAAACTCTTTACGAAAATTAGTAATTTACAAAACCAGTAAATACTCTCTCCTGACAAGAAAAAACAACTTCCAATTGAGTGAGTAATACATAAATAGTCTTCCCAAAATCAATGTAAATAATTTGAACTCCTCAAAATCCACCATAACATTGTGTTCATTTATTTGAAGGTATTTACTATCTAGAAAAAAAGAAAGACAAAAATGATTTAAAGATGATTGAGATATTCATCTGTTAGGATTTGAGAAAAAAGAGAGTAAAAAGAGAGTCGAAGGAATCAAAGGATTGTATTATTTTCTCATCTTGTCTTATATTTACCTGCATGTTTTCTTAATTTATATAAATTGATTATGTAAATCATTATTAATAATGTTGTATCATTATATTATGATAATAATGTAAAAATATGATTTTTAAAATTATATTTTAATATTCCAAATTTTTAAACTGTTTATAAAAAAATTTAATATGTAAATATATTGTATTTTATTTATGTTTTTTATTAAAATAGTTACTTTTTTTTTTCAATTTATGCATTAAATATTTTTTATAAAATAAATTTAATTCATCTAAATATAATTTTACATTATTTTTAACATCAAGGACAATTTGATAATTTTGCTTTTTTTTAATTAAACTTAATTTTTCATTTATCACATCAATTAAATCATTCACAAATTTTTACAAATTTTACTTTTAAATCCACTCACTTTTATCTCCAAATCTCTAAGTGAACAACACAAATTTCATCCTCTAATCTACTCAAATTCATCTACTCTCTCTTTCAAATCAATTTTCACAAATTAACACTAACATATACTCACTACAACTAATACTTTTATTCGTAATTCGTGCAAAAAAAAACACCCTTCTCCTAACAAGTTATTTGTGCATCCCACGCTTGTTTAGAAGAAATAGTTTAGCTATAGCACTTTAAAGTTATAACTTGCAGAGTAAATCATGAAGATAATCTACAACAATTATTGGCGCCAATTATTTTGAGCAACATAATCTTCATACATAATTGGCGAATAACAGATTTCAAAAGAGAAACTGAAAAATCGATTGCATAGCCATATGAATACATTTGCACAGATAAAAATGGCAATGCCCTCCATTGAAAGACAATAAATTAGCAACTCTACTCAATGAGTCAAGTAGCACTGATTTCTTAAGCCCCACAATAAATTACTGAAATAATATACTTGTCTGAAATTGATAATAGAATTTCATTTATTTCCATAAAGATCTATGCTAATTTCTCATACATACAATGACAAAAGTTGCTTGTAACATACACTTCATTCTGCAACTTGACAACCCAATAGAAATTACAAACTTCTTCCTTTAGTAATCACAACGTGATCAATGGGCATGTAATCTGAGCACAGAAGATAATTTCAAAAGGATGAAAACAAAAGTAGAAGGGGTGAAAATCATATGCACAAATCAGAAGTATGTCCCTTTCCAACAGAAAGCCTAGTCAGGCAGAATTGTGTATTCACTTGTTCATAGAATGTTAAAGGGATCATCATCTAGGACCTGACAGTTCATCTGCTTGGATGTGGGAAGTTGAATCTACTATCCAATTTGCATTAGGGTGATGAATGTTGTTGTTGAAGTCTTGCCGGAACGTCTCATCTTTCTGCCATTGCTCCCATTTCTCAGCCAAACCATCACCTTCTAGCATTCTCACCACCTCAGACATCTTTGGTCTTTCCATAGGAGAGCCCTGTGTGCATAGCAATGCCACTTGGATTAATTGCTCAACCTCCTCATCAATATAATTGCCCTGTAAATCTGCATCCACCAGTGTTTCCAATTTCCTGTCTTTGAGAAGTCCTTTAACCTGGACTCACAACAATGTCAGTTACCATCAATGATCAGCCATTCGTTGGTATTAATATCACATGTAACACGAGCAAAACATTCTAAGGAGCAGTCAGAAAAAAAGAGATTAAAAATTTGTTACAGAAATAGAAATACCAAATCAATTTGTTGTTACACTATAACATTGAAGGAAATGTTACAGGAACCCTCTACTGAAATGAAATGAGATTATCAAGAAACCAAGAAACAAGAAGGTGCTGAAACAGAATTGTTCTTCTTCAACCTTTTAACACTTGCCAGAAAGAAAAACAAGAAAGTTAATTGAATTCTTAAATTAGTATGAGGCACAGTTTCCAGGGTTGAAGAAGATGAATAAAAACTAATCAGCAAGGGACATCGTAAGCTTGATAATTTAGAGCATAAGGAACCGTGTGAAGAGATTAATAGATAGTGCAGTTATCATAAGTTGTTCAAGTCCTACCCAATCAAGCAACATCACATCGTCATCATTGGCAAGTCGAGCTAGATCGAAAGCCCTTTGTCCAGTTATGAGTTCAAGAAGCATCACACCATATCCAAAAACATCAGTTTTCTCTGAAGATTTTCCAGTTGAAAGGTACTCAGGCGCTATATGCCCAATTGTTCCACGTACAGCAGTAGTAACGTGAGTATCTTTATAATCCATAAGTTTTGCTAAACCAAAATCTCCAACAACTGCTTCAAATTCCTCATCCAACAAAATATTTGCTGCTTTGACATCACGATGAATAATCTTAGGGTCACAATGATCATGTAAATAAGCAAGCCCCCGCGCAGATCCCAGTGCAATACGCTTCCGTTCTGGCCAGCCAAGCGGTGGTTGAGATTCTTGACGTTCTTCAACAACAAGATCAACCAACATACACAAAATTAGTTTCAGTATAAAACTGCACATGCTGGAATCCAACATAAACAGCATTCATCTGTATTTGAAATTTTGAACTATTAATTAAGAAATTTGTTTAAGTAGCTGCCCGAAAACATCTTGGAAACACGGAATTCTTTTTCTTGTACAATAAATCAAAATACACTAGAAACTATTCTGGCATTGAACACTAGCACTATAACATTGAGACGAGGAAGGACACTGAGAGAAAAGTTTTATACATGAGAAAGGCGAGAAAATTATGAATAAATGCAATTCAGATAATAGGGTACCTCGTAAACATGATGCTACACTTCCATTAGCCATGAAAGGATACACAAGCAATCGTTCGGTAGGTGTCATACAAAAACCACGAAGCCGAAGCAAATTACGATGCACAGCCATGCTGATCATTTCCACTTCAGTTTGAAATTGGAGCTCCCCACCCTGCGTACGTTCCTCTTTAAGCCTTTTCACAGCCACAAGAGATCCATCAGCTAAGCGTCCTTTATAAACCTTTCCAAATCCACCTCTACCCAAAATGTGTTTGTTACTAAAGTTATCGGTGGCAACTTGCAGCTCACGTAGCGAAAACCTTTTAAGTTGACCAAGGTGAACTTCAGGATCCTCCTCAGCTGTCAGCAAAGAACAGATAAAATATCAGCAAATAAGGTATGGCCATCATATCCAGCATTTATCAGTGTGTATGTCATCTTTCTGTCATTCAACTAACCAGGAACATCAAAGAAATGATCCTGAGGTTTCCTTCTTCGCCAATAAGCAAGTGCAATTGCAGGGGCTGCAAACAACAGAGCAGCACCAGCAGCAACTCCTCCAGCAATAGCTCCAGTGTTACTATTTCCTGAAGAAAATGATTGACGGATTAAATAAGAAATTATAACTCCATTCAAGAATTGTTTGTGATTGAATGGAATGAGAAACTCAAGATTCAATATAATTATATCGCCCACTGTTAAATTCAACCACGAGAAACCAACCTCAAGTAGTGACATTTCTAAGCGTGAGGCATAATGCAACTTAGTTACAGAAGCTGACATTAAGTTATGTTTGTCTTCAGGATACTGCTTTTCAAAAATATTCCACCCTTTTCCATATAAATACAAGAATAAATATCTAGAAAAAAGCTACATAGACTGTGCCTATCAATTATCAACTCTTACCTTTCTCCTCGTCCTTTAGGGGGAAAGGGTATAAGTGGGTACGAGAAAAGTTTGAGGCAGCATATGAAAGAAGCAAAGGCAAGGCAACAAAATTCCCATAGCATTAAGACTTATTTAAAAAACAATTATTGGTGTTTGCTTAGCAGCATAAATTTTTAGGTCCAGTTGTCATTATTATTTGACATTGTTCCAAGTCTAGTAGACCTAATAGTGTGGAATTCAGTTTGCTCCTGCCTCAGGTCTTATAACCAAAATTTCAGAACAAAGTTTGAGTTCAGTTTCAATTCAAGATGGCTGTGAACATGCTATAGTTATATTTTAAATTGAAGCTGTAACCTCAAGTTATTATTGATCAACTTAAACCATTGGGAATGATAAACAGGCCTCAACAAACCTGAAGAAGCTGGTGGTGGAGTTGGAGAAACTGGAGATGGAGAGTTTTTGGGCTGTATCAAGTCAGGATTATTTTGATAACTGTGAAATGGAACATGGGATTAGAAAATTTCTGGTTGTCCCTCAACAATAACCATAGAAAATAACATAATTATTTGTACCAACCTGATGGGGGTAAACAATGAAAATGAACCATTCACTGGGATATTCCCTTTTAGCTTGTTGTTCGAGAGATCACTGTATTCCAAAATTACAGTTCATTCAGGTTACGCATAATATATGAAACTAGTACAAATGAGAATGTACTTTGGCAGTAACCCAAGGAAAATGTAAATATAGGAGTGAGTGACACTCACAGAACTTGCAGAGAAGAAACATTTGTCAGAGACATGGGTATGCCTCCCGTCAAGGTATTATTGTTGAGACGCCTATTTCAGAGAGAAAAATGAACAAGTTTGCAGTAATAAGCTACTGATAGAGTAGTGTAATAAGACATAACAGGAAACAATTATCAAATATTTAAATAGAATAAATATTTATTGGCTTAAAGAGAGAAGAATATTTCTAGTTTGTAAAGTGATTTGGTAAAAAATGAGAAGTATCTCTAACTCTGGGAATAGACACACTGATGCATCATAATTGAACTCCTATACATGTACATGAATGAATTAAATGATAAGGATAGGAAATTTTACAGACAAGGTATCTCTAAATTTCTTCAACCCACCACCAACAGATGCATTGCAGGGAAAGAATCATGTGGCTAATTGGGGTTCAATCCTTCAAAATATTATCATGCTCACAAACTTAATTGTTTAAAATATGGGATGAGAGAATATGCATAAAAAGTAATTTATGTTGCCGTTATAATAAATAAAGCTACACAACAGATCAGCCACACCAGCCACTTGAAAAAATTTCATGTGGCCAGGTTGATAATGGCCCATTCTTGAACACCACCGCCCAACATCCCCTCCCATCAATGTGTATGTAAATGAAAAATTATTGCATTACATTTGTTGCATCTTTGACACACGGAATTAAATGATTAATGTAAACATGTGAAAAACACTTTATTGCTTTCACCAGATTAAAATGGAAAAGTTGAATATCAAGCCCCCAAAAAGAAATTGTCACTAAAACTCATGGTTAAACTCTGATAAGCTGGTCAAATTGCATTTGTCCCCTCTTGTTTGGAAGATGAAAGAGCTTTTTAGTTAATTAAATTCCTCTATTTTTATAATAAAATAAACTTGATCCCCATCAAATATCTTCCACCTAAAAAACCCTTATATTCACAAATTTTAATTCAAAATATTTATAAATTAAATTATCTCCTGCTCAAAATTCACCAACCAAAACATCAAATGTCATTAAAAACTCTCAAATTGTCCCTTCTTCAAACCTTGATCTAAAATAATATAATATCCTTCAACTTTTATCAAGTTTCCTCAAAGTTTCTTACTTCTCAACTTTATTTCCCATCCCAAATTGATCAAAAACCCCACCAGATATTTGGATAACAAAGTAACTTAACTGGCTAAGACAGACTTCAGAGACCAAAATCACACAAAATCCAAGATAGAGGGTACAAAGGTGAAATTAAGACTACTTTTAACAGCAGTGACCTCATGTATCTCATTAGATTGTGTTTGCCCACCTGGTACACTATTGCATCATGTAATAATAACAATAGCAATAGCTGCAATAGTAAAAATAGGGAGGATACTTCTCTCATCTGCGCATGTATATCAAAGGCATTATTAAAACCTAAATGGGTATGTCGTAGGCTGCAAAATTTATCACCTTTGCACGGGAAAGTGAAAAGGAAGAATGAAGTGCTAAAGGGAGAAACAAAACGGAACTTAGTTAAATAATTTTGCACTGCAAAGATATGAGAATAAGGATAGTAAGGATAGTATGTCATACAGGAAACGTAGTTTTGCAAGGTTGCCCAGCGTAGTTGGTATAGAACCAGTTAAATTGTTCAAGTACAGATCCAAGCTCACCAAGTTTGTCAAGTTTCCAAGCTCATCTGGAATTTTTCCGGTTATATTATTACTATAAAGTTCCCTGTCATTGAAAAAAAATCAGATTTCTGAGGGTAAAATCATCCAACAAATAATTAAAAGGTGACAGAAAATATTCACATTTGAGAGTGGAACCAGACAAACAGATATTGATGGTCATTTATGTACAATACCACTTTTCTAATATTGGCTTTAGCAACTTATGCAACTATCTATAAAACCCAACCGATATTATGTTAGCCATAGGAAAATGCCAGAAGTTTCTGCCTTCAACAATAGAAAACAGGTGGTTAAGGCCTTTCGAATTTTTATACAGAAGATGAAAACAAAAGCTCACTGCATTGTGAATAGTTGTCTCTAAACCATATGAGTGCCTCCGTGATTTATCAGTTGCTTTCTCTTATTAACTTGATTTACAAATTAAGCACATGTCCCTATGATTCAAATGATTTTCTGCCATGTCCAGCTGCTCTTCCAAATGAGGGGTTAGTTCCCACAATTTTGAGAAGCAGGTATACAGTAGCTATATTTTATGATTGGGAAATAAAACAAATAAAAGATTATCCAATTACTCTTTCTCAGATCCTTTAACCCCTTTCCTATTCAATGGTCATTGAATAACAGCTCAAATCTTTTGCCATGAATAAACAAGAGATCAGTCTAAAAATAAAACCATGCTCTAAAAGTGGTGCAACTTATATACTATATATTTTTAGGGATAGGGGAAAGAGGATGGGTGTGTACATGCACATGTAGGGGTGCGGAAAGGGAATAAAAAATTGGTTAGATGCCATGCCACTCAATGTAGAGCTACTGCTTATAAGATCCTTTAAAGAAAGCAAGAAGAAAGGAAAATAAGTGTCAATCTAGAAATAAGGCTAAGCGTGAGCTGCAGGAAAGAATCAAGTTACTCAACAATATCATATCTGATTCATAACTTACAAGTACTGTAAATTTGTGAGCTGACCAAGTTGTGAAACCAGTTGACCAGAAAGGTCTGCATTTCCAAGATCACTGACCAAACACAGATAAATAATTCACCATGTAGTCAAACAGTTGTAAAACAACAGGGAAAAATCAAATATTAACTTACACACGGGTCACACTGTTATCACTATTGCACGTAACATGAAACCAAGTGCAGGGATTGACAAGAGTAGCATCCCAGCTTTGAAGAACGTTGTTAGGATCAAGCAAGTTGCTCTTCAATGCATTCAGGGCATCGCCTGTAATGGGAAGAAAGAAGCAATGTTCAAGTACAATCGTTCCCAAGATTAAATTGTATGGAGTAAGAAATCAAATGTGTTGCTATATCAAGGATGCAATGTGAAATTGTAAGATTCAGGAATCACAAACATGAAGCCCAACTTCGATTAGTAAGCCTTAGAAGCTACTTATATACTCCCCCTAACTACTTGCCAACAACTGAAAATGGAAAGCAAATGGAAAGAAACATCTTTTTGCAAGAATAAAACCACTTTGACAAGCCACTCTGAGATAATGAACTCAATAAACTGTCTCGCCCAGGTCATTCCTCACAAACTATTTCAATAAGAATTATGGTTAATTCCCTGAGCTTAACAATTCCCACTTCCCAACTAAGAAACAACGTATGAACATCATCCAAACCTTTAAACTATATGATTATCTTCTGCTTACTAAGATAAAATCTAGAGAAGCACTGAAACTGAAATATAACAAAAAAATCTACTCCGATTCTAACATTAACCTCTCTAGTTCAATTTGTCAAGTAAACAACACATGCAGCAGTAATAATCAAGTTGAAGGGCAACACATAGCAGATCAAAAGGGGGCAAAAATAATAATAACACAATTGAGTGAATCTTCCTAATCCTAGTCATTTATAAAGCAGCTGTTTAATGAGAAGAGACATTTATGAAACAATTAAAACCACAAAGAGTTAGGTAAGCACCCACCTTCCTGATTGCCAGAAGTCTTAAGTACCAAATCAAGCACCAAAATTGCCCAAACAAAAAAGAAACTCATAAAAGATGAAGTCACTCTCTCCATGCCTCTTCAACTTCATAAACAATTGCTTCCCTAATCCGCAGGCCCCTCTTGATCTACATGACACCCATCAAGCTCAGAAACATCTTAACCTTGTTGGCCAACACAAAATCGAACTGTGGGCAGCTTCAAGTCCTCTTCTTTCTCCACTTTCTTCTCTTGCCTTGGAATCTGAAGCTAAAATCCCAATTGGGTGTGCCAGGGTTTAGCAGAAAATGCACAGAACGGCTTTGAGAGAGAAGGGTCGAGGAAAAGAGAAAGCTCAAGTCAACGAATGTTGCATCCTTTGTTGAGAAATTGCTGCTTCTATTCTAATTATTCTTTTCTTCTTTTTTAATTTTAAAAATTATACTATTATGGTTTTTCTTTGTTTTATTTACATGAATATGAATTATGAAGTATGAATTGTGATTAGAAAGTAAAATTCAGATGAAAATGCTAAGAAGAGAGAGAGAGAGTTTGGTATTTGAAACGGTAATAAATAAGAAAGTTGGGTCAAACACGCACGCTTGCACGCCTGTGACTGTCCCCACACAGTGCCCCAAGAAGCTTTCAATGTTCAAACTTCAATTCAAACATAGAACAAACAAAAACACGTTTTTGTCAAAAATTATTAATTATTTTACTATAATTACTATAGTTTACAAAAGTTATTTCAATTATTAGACAATAATTTATCTCGAAAAACAATTACATAAAAGTTCTAAAATCGAGGTTAATCACTTTTTAGTGAACACTTGAGTCAAATAATTGTGGCTGTTTTTCCTTGTTCTGTTTTTTTTTCTACTTGTTTCACGTTCTGCGTGTTAGATTACATACATAGCTTAGCTGTTTCAACTTTTGAAAAATATTCACCACCCACGTTGTTGTTCAGTTTTTCTTTTTATCTTTTTCTCTCCTCGGATTTGTTTTCTGTCTATTTCTTTTATTAGTAACTCTCTTGTACATTTCCATTTTCTTGTATATTGTGATGTTCATATTTTACATGTTTTGATTGTATGAATCTATGAAAAAACATAGAATACATCTTAGCTTAATGTTATGCATTTTCGGATTTTAATGTCATCGACCTTCTAATATTAATTAGTATGTAACCGTATAGTTTATAGGAGAAAATCATATTAAGTGCATAATCATTGTGATATAGTTGTTATCGTGTATATAATATTTTAAGCGTGAGAATTTTTCCCATAAAACTTTCATTAAGATAAACAGAATCACTACAAAATCTAAAAGAGTAAAAGTCTCTCTTTTTTTAAGTATTACATACCTGTATGTATATTTTATAATCTTAAATACTTCCTTATTCATATTTTAAATTTATCCAGAACCAGAGATACCCACATGCATAATATTTATTTAAGTGGAAAGTTTAACCGATTAAACTATAACAACTTTATGTAATTGATATATGTCCCTAGTGATAGCTGAAATACTAAATTGTGTTTGTGGACCATTTCTTACGTTGAAAGTGTTTACTAAAAAGATAATGAGAGTAAGAAGAGTAATAATAAGAGGATTAAAATTTAATAAAGCAAAGGGTTATAGCACACAATAAGAAAGGAAGATTAAAGTTAGTTTGAATGGTTTGTTAGACTGACCAAGTCGTTTTGTTGACCGACAGGAACAACTACTCCATCCATTTATGTCATTCAAGGTTTTATAATTCATTCTTCTTCTTTTTTGTTTAGACTTCCATGCCCAAAACCATCTCATTATACGTTTGAGTAATTACTGAGCATCAGCTTATAAAAATAAAAAAAAAAAACTCAATTTTAAACTTAAAAAATCGTTTTAGTCTTTAAAATTATGTGAATGTTTGATTTATTAATTACATAACTTGAATAAATTTTTTATTATGTTCTACAAAATAAATCAGAGACCACCAGTTTTTTCCACATCTTAAACAAAGCGGTTAGCACAATAAACTATCTAAAATAGGGAATACGGGCTTCAGATGATTTTTGTGTTTGTCGAAAAGTTGGATTGTGGGTAGTTTCTTCATGCGCCACCATAAATTTTTTTTCCTGCACCTCCATATAAGAAAAATCAATTTTTTTAATAGATTGTGCAATTAAAAATGAAAAATAATTTTCGGATTACACAATCCAATATCAAAAATAATTGCCAGATTATGTAACCTAAGAATAAGAATATTTTTTCCTTAATGACATTCGAAATAACAATCCGGAAGTTATTTAATTTTCAAATAATGCGATCTAGAAGTCATTTTTTCTTCCAGATTATACAATGTGAGGGCAATATAAGAAAAAATTTATGGCAATGTGGAAAGACATTACCGAGGTGCAGGAAGAAATTGCAGAATTGTGTCCCTTGCCTTGACCCCTACATAAAATTCAGATTTTTTGTTTTCGCACTGGGTTTACTTTTGGCACCCCCAACATTTGTTGAAATCCTTAGAAATTTTAAGGTGACAATTTTGCTCTTTTTACAAGTGACTTCGGATTGAATGTTCCACAAATCGCCCATCTTACCGTGTCCTTGGGCCTCGAATCATGAGAGAGAGGCCTGTGTTCTGTTAGACAAAAAGGCTTCTGTTTGAACCCATAATAAACCATCAATCTCATTAACCTATGTATTCTAACCTATTTTTTCGCTTTTCTAAATATAGAAAAAATGAATTTAACAAATCATTAATAAAATTAATAGTAATTATAAAATATTAGTGTAAACACAAACGCTATCGCAACTGTGTGTATGTATTTTTAAATATGCATGATATTATATTATATTATATTGTAATGTTATTAAGTTAATATATAAACTAAACTTGTATTCATTAAAAATAAAGTGAAATATATCATAACAATGAAAGAATAATAATTGATAAATAAAAAAAAAGAGAAAAAAAAAACAAAGTTATCCAATTTTATAAAAAATTTATAAAAATAACAATTAATTTTTAAAAATTTAATAAATTATTATATTTAAAAAATAAAATTGATATTTTGAAACGTGAAAAAAAAAATCTCTTTTATATATTGTTATAAATATTTACTTTTATTTATTATTAAGATCATTAAAAATAGAATTATATATATATATATATATATATATATATATATATATATATATATATTATATTTTTCATTTCTTTTCCACTAAAAGGTTGAGTACTGGACCGCAAGCCAGATAAGCATGTAGCGTCTCATCTTATCTTCCAACCCAAAAAGTGAGGAATTCTTAATAACTTTTACTCTCTTTTTTCTTTTGATCTTCAAATGTTATGTTGTCTTCTTCAGTTAGCATACCAAGGTTTCTCTCTGTCCGATCCCTCTGCATCAGAAACTTATCAAATTAATTTAATTATTGCTTGTTGTCGTTTCAGTATTTTAGCGTTATTCAAGTGACACTTTCCTTTTTTCTTCTACACTTGTACAACAAATTAGAGGAAATGGTACACCATATTTGTTTTTGGTAACCAAACACTTTGATACATCTTCAAAGCAGGTCAATTCAAAGAGACATAAAGAGACTAAGTGTGGCTGACCTAAAGCACCGACAGCATAACTTAACTGATAAGGGCAAATCTTCACAAATTATAATGGAAGATTAAACTAACACCATTTTGAACTAATTGAATAACACACTCAATGTATAATATCTAACAAGAGTGTCTTAATTATTTTTAAAAGGGTATCTTTTCATAGTAGTTATTTTCATTAATAATCATTCTCATCAATAATGGTATATTATGGATGAATAATAATTTTAGAAAAAGGAATAATTAGTAATTATTAAACAAGAATGTCGAACTAGTGGTGTTGTATTTTCAGTTTGGTTTGAGAATAATTAGGTGAAAGGGAAACATGAACCTATTTTATTAACTCAGCTGAATCATACTTTTTAGTTTCATTTTTCCAAACTATTATCTAAATTTGTTCTGTTCCTATAGTATTTTCACTTCCCCTCCTTTTTAATTAGTTTGTGTGTGTTATTTTTAGGCCAAATCACAATGCCACTAATCTCTAGTTCATTATGAAAAATTTTAATCAAAATTTTAATAATATATACATACCTTTTTTATATTTAATTAATTAATTAATTAATTTGCTTTTAGTTATATTATTATTTTTATTGCAAATTTATTAAAAAAAATTAGGAAAAGATTTTTTTTTCTAAAATTTTTAATTGGTAAATATATTTTTTTGCAAATAATTATTTTCTACAAAATTATAAAATTTACAAGTATTTTTTATAATTTATTTTAAAAAAATATTTTATACAAAATAGTGCTTTCAAAGATTCTGTTCATAGGATATTCTGATCTATTATATATGAGAAAGGAATGAAACATACAATAATATATATACTCCAACAGTAAAATGACGATTTTATTTCATTTATATTTTGCTTTATTTGTTTCGTTTTATTCCATCTCATTCTACTTGACTGAAGACTGATCTGGTTCAATTCAAGGTGCACATTACGTTTTTCTTATCCTTATTTATGTAAAAATTCATGTACGTACACATGGAATAAACATAAACATCATAAAATAAATAAACATATATTTCTTTAAATAGTGGTATATCGGTTTGGTAAATAAAGAAAGAAGGAATTTGAATATGGAACCATTCACAGGCTCTGGAGTCAGTGTCATAGTAAAAGTGAAACATTTCCAATTTTGCGAAATTTTGTTGTACTTTACATTGTGATGCCTTGCATAGAAAATAAAAAATATCTCTTATTCCTTGTCGAATTGGGCCACACAAATAACGAACCATTAATTAAATCATTACTCCTCATCCTACAAATGCATTAAAACGTATGAAAAAAAATATATAATTTTGAAAGAATATTCATGTAAAAGCACCACAACCACTGATAGATATGAAACTCTACCGTCCACGCTCAAATGAAGATTAAAGTGAGTTAGATACCTTTTTAGTGGTCATGGTGATGAACCATTATCAATCATGCTCCTCCTTTCAATAAGTATGAGTGATTGCTTAAACCAAAAAAGCCACAATCATGTTTGATTCCCCTACACGTTATGCTCATGTGGGACATGGCCATGCAAATCCTCTTATGATGGAATCCAAATCAAAATAAGATTAGTCCAAATTTTCAGACCAATGAGAAGCTACAAAATAGGTTTTTTTTTTTTTTTTGTTTCTGAGTTATTTTGATCATGAATTTGTAAAATAAATAAAGTCCGTTGATTTTTTTTTTTAAAATTTGGGTTAAGTCGTCATGGGAGAGGACAACATTAAAGGTAAA
>Ga0214543_1004189_pt1 | contig 27547 bp, 23 predicted proteins | sample CNSS2metaG_FD_160094 | JGI IMG/M metagenome (GOLD analysis project Ga0214543, IMG submission 160094) | Root nodule microbial communities from cowpea collected in UCLA plant growth center, Los Angeles, California, USA - CNSS2 | ecosystem: Host-associated > Plants > Roots > Nodule | place: USA... | reverse complement strand
TATTAATACTATGAAAATAATATATATTGTAATATAAAATAGATGGTTGTTCCGAATAAATCTATGTAAATTTGTTTAAATATAAATATATATATATATATATATATATATATATATATATATATTCATCTAATAATACACACGTATCATAATAATAATAATAATAATAATAATAATAATAATATTTTTAACTAATTGTCAATTTATGTCTGGAAGTAGACCTCCTTTAATTTAGAAAAAGAAAAAGACTAAACAGATGGTATGGTATCGTTACACTTCCATATTTTTGAGCATGAGTTAAGAAATAACCAGACAGTTGTACTAATAAATATGTGACATGTCTATTATTTGATAAGTTGTTTTCATCACCTACGTCGATAGTTTACATCACCTATCATTGTACTGTTACGAGTAATGGAGACATTAAATACTTGACAAAAAATATCAGTTACATGAAATTATTTTTCATTAGAAATATAAACTCGCGTCAAAAATACTTTTTACAAAAAATTAAGGTTGCTTGTCAATAAAAAATAATATTTTGAAACAGGAAAAAGATATAGAGAACAAAAGAGTAAAAAACAAAATTACTTAGAATTTTTAAAAATTTATTCTTCTGCAATAAATTGGGTACAACTTGTTTAAGAAACAAGACAATTTATATTTTACATTTTGTAATATAAGAAACAACCCATTATGTAAGTCAATATTTTAAAAATTACTTTAATACAAAATCTTTTCAAATAATTATACGATTTTCTCAATATCTACGTTGATATTTTTATGGTTGAAAAACACTACTCTAATGTTTCTTATAAATACTTAATTTTGTTAAACTATTGCACTTTGTTCTTCTTGTCCTTCTTAACCAGATGACAAAAGAATTATACAAAAAATTATACAAAATCTGAAGTTTTTTTTTTGGTTATATATTCAGTAATTTCAAATTTGCTCCATTCATTATCTCTAACTTAATAGTTTATCTTTTGCTTAACGAAATTGAATTATGCAACTCGAAATTAAAGTTTTGTTCTCTAAACTCATTTTGATGACCATGTTTTTGTTCTGCAATTTTAAATCCTTTTATCGAATTTAAGATGGTGACAATAAAATTATTGGTAATTCACTTAGCAAAATGGAATATACTGGATTGACTTTTATATGTGTAGTATAAATAATCACTATAAGAAAAACACTGATTAACAAGAGATCTTTTATGATAGATATATATTCGTCGATAAATACAACTTATCGATAAAATTACCGACGAATTTTGTTGATTGGTTTACTGACAAATTCTTTCGTCGGTAAATACTTCTTATTGGCGAATGTACTGAACAAATATCCTTGATTAGTCTATCGACATATGTTTTCGTTGTAAATACTTCTTACCGACGAAATTACCGACAAATATTTTCTTCGGTAAAGTCGTCAATGAAATTAAAATTACATTTCACTTTGGCCTGCCCTCAATTTCAGTCTCCCTCCGAGAACGCAAACCAAACACAGTTGTCCTGCGCTGCCATGAAATGCGAATTTGCAATTGATGCTTTTGTGGCGTAAAAAACCAAATCAAAATCGCGCTGTTGCCCGTCGTGAAATCGTCGTGACACTACGGTGTTTTATTGTTCGTGGGTTGTGGGAACTCAGCAAGGACCGTCGTGGTCCTCCCACCATTGCAATTGTTGTCTTTGTGACCTTGTTCGTTGGTTGGCAGTGCTAAGTCAATTTCTCACCGTTCATCGTTGTTTTGTGGTTTATCCTTCTTTCTATTCCCTGGCCAGCGGTAACTATTGTTGGATTGTGTTTTCGAAGCATTTCGTGCATTGAAGCTGCGTTGTTAGGAGGCGTCTGTGAGAGAATTGAGCCATTGCTTGGTGTGCCCATTCTTCCCTTTCTCTCGAGCCCTAATTGAGTGTTATTTGCTATTTTTGGTTCAAAGAAGTTGTTTGATTACAAATTTGATGTTATTCTAAATCAAATGTCTTCGTTCTTGATTAAATATTTGAAAATGAAACATAAGTTCAGTTTTGGATGAACTTTAATTCTAACCTGGAAAATTAAAACCCTTGCATTGAAAATGAACTTGAGCGTGCATGGTTTCACAAAATGCCATTATGAATAGTTAGATAATTGATGGATTGATTATTTTAGAATTTGATACCAATTTTGCTTATGTATGCAATGGTTGCATGAATTGGGTTCAACACTTAAAAAATCCTTTTAGAATGCCTTCTAATATTTGTTTTGGTATGCCAACATGAAAACAAAAACACCAATTGCTCCCTGGCCAATGCTTAAGCATATTGTTTCCTCACTACAACCTTGACCATGTCCAAAAGGTTGGAATTTGGAAGTAAATGGTCTGATTGTGGTTGTTAATGAGTGTTGATTTTGGGCCATTTGTGCATACTCTTATTCTTGACTTTGACTATAGTATGTGTGAATGTGTTTCACTCACCAACCTAAGCACTAGCTATAGCTATAGCAACATATTTTGCCTTTCTCACTTAACTACAAAACAATCCATGCTAAGTTATTAATACTAACTTAGCTAGACTAGAAAGCTAAATGGTAAGAATGCATATTATGCTTAAGGTGCAAAGACTAATAGTAGTTATACACTCCTAAAAAGTATGCTAAAATTACTATACTAACACTAATTCTATAAAATACAAGAATTTACTAAAAGAAAATAATGTAATCTAAAATGAACTAATCTAATCTACTACCACTCAACTAATCTTGTATAGGATGCAATCTAGTTCATTGATTTCACTTCCAGCCATGTCTAATGTTTCTCTACCTCAACACAAGTTCCATTTAATGCCTCTTTGAGTCTACAATAGTTGGTACAAGCTTTAAGTAAGAATAGTAAAAAGTCAATTCATGATCAACGTAGCAACTTTTCATCCAATTTAGTGCATAATTTCTTTTTTTGTTGTTAGTTTTTCTCTACTTGGCTCTTGATCAAGCTTCTTCTTCCACGTACCAACAAAGAGTAAATAAGCCTAACTTGAATGCACTATTCTTGGTTTTAGGTAGTGATTTTTGGTTAATATTTTAGGAGATACTTTGTGAGTTAGGATTAAGTTTTCTTAAGTCATTTTAACCTTGTTTAGGTAGTTTAGTGGTAGTTCTACCCATGCTTTAGCATAAGCTTAGTTTTAGCCTAGTTTTAAGGTGTTTTTAGAGGTTTTAGGTGGTGAAAGTTTGAGTTTTAAGAAGGATTTTAAGTTTTGAGTTCTTTCTTAGGTTCCTTAATCATTTTAAGTCTGTTGAATAGGTTCTTAGTGCTATTTTTACCAGTTTTTATTATAAATTTCATGTTAGAGGAAAAAAGAAAAAAAAAAGTTAACTCATGGTCAACTTAGCAACTTTTTTAGCCAATGAAGTGCATATTTTGCCATTGTTTTTGTAATTTTTTCTGCCCTTAGTTCACTATTTCTGCATCAAAATAAGCCACACAAGTTAGTCACTCTAATTCAATGAGAAAAACATAACTAAGGTATTTTACCAGACTACTTATGCATAAACTAGCCGCACAACTTAGTCTCCACATATCAATCTTTGTTTTGCATGTTCTTCCTCACTTTTAGCTAAGTTTTCATCTTTCATATACTAATTAGATTGTGTTTGCATCATTGCTTAATATTTCCTTTGCTAATTTGGTAGTATTAGCTCATTTTGACCAATTTCTAGTTAGTTTTATGGGTTTTCACAAGACAGATTCAAATTTCCTTGTAGCATCTGATTTGTGATATCTTTTTCAACCTTTCTTTTGCTAACTAGAACTTGTCCAAGTAGTTATAAGAGTTATATGCAGTAGTTTCGTTCAGTTCTAATTTTTTGAAGTTTAAGCATATTTTAGTGGTAGTTTTAGGTCTTAGGTAGCTAGATTTTAAGTTGTAGTCAGTTTTAGCAGTGTGAGTTGTTTTATAGTCATACTTTGCCATTAGAAACTTGTTAGGATAGTTAGATTACAGTGTCATAGGTTAGCTTAGTACATGCACATAGAAAAGGGTTAATTTTGTAGACTAGTCTTGGTTTTAGGTAGTGATTTTTGGTAAATAATTTAGGAGATAGTTTGTGACTTAGGATTAAATTTGCTTAAGTCATTTTAACCTTGTCTAAGTAGTTTAGTGGTAGTTCTACCCTTGCTTTAGCATAAGCTTAGTTTTAGCCTAGTTTTATGGTGTTTTTAGAGGTTTTAGGTAGTGAAATTTTGAGTTTTAAGTAGGATTTCGGTTTTGAGTTCTTTCCTAGGTTCCTTTAGTCATTTTATTTTTGTTGTGTAGGTTCTTGGTGCTTTTTGTACCAGTTTTCATAGATTTTAGATTTGAGCAAAAGGCAAAAAATCAACTCTTGGTCAACTTTTCAACATATTTGCCAAATCTATCCAATCTAGTTATCCTTTTGAACATTTTGGTTTTAATTATCCTTGATCAAGTTTGATTCCACATGTATGCACTTGTTCCTTTTGAGCACAAAAACATTTAAACCAAGTTAGCTAATTCATTGTACAAAAGTACACTACTATTTTAACTTTTTACAACTCCATTTTAATTATTTTAAGGGTCTCTCTTAAAACATCAATTTGAACCTTAACTCCAAATGACACCCCCAAAGTCAAACTTTCATCATTATTTAGTAATATTTTAATTGAATCAAGTTCTTGTACACATAAAACTCTCATGTCTACTTTTTAAATGGCTTCTTATTTTGGAGGTACATTGACAAGTTTCTTTTGTAGTTCCTTCTTCTTTGACTCAACCTCAACCCTTCTCTGGTGTTCTTGGTATGTAGGGTTCATTAAAATTGTTTTTGTTGTTTGAATATATATGATTAAAGTATGATTATAGCAAATTGAAATCAAGTAAATTAGAGGTGTGCCAGAATGAAGAAATTATTTGTGCACCCTTAGTCTTTGCCTTCTACATGCATGAGCTTAAGTAGTAATAGGTTTATTACTTAAGTCCCATGTTTGATAATTATCCTTTGTTGCACTAGCACGGTGTAACATTTTTCTCCTTTGGCTTGCCCTAGGACATGGCCGATGTTCCCATCCACCATAGTTGGATGTATGACTGTTGTTATCTTGCAAGAAGAGGTTTGAAGGAAAATTTTTTCATAGGAGTTGAAGACTTTGTTCGGACAACTCGACAATATAAATATGATGCTCTTGATAGAGGGATTATATGCCCATGCTTAAAGTGCAAATGCACTAAATTTTTGAATGAGGTGGTTAAAGTTCACCTATACCAAAAAGGATTCATGCCAAATTACAAGATTTGGACATTTCATGGTGAAGAAATCCCCTTTGTTGATTTGACTACACGTGAAAATTGCCTTCATTTAAATAATAAGATGGCAGTCATTTAGAAAAGCATCCAAATGAAGACACTTAGAGGTTTTACAATTTATTGGCATAGGCAAATCAACTTGTATGTGAAGGGGTAACAGAGTCGAAACTGTTAGTATGCATTAGACTTTTGGCTTGCAAATCTAATTGGAATGTTCCCAACCCAACATTAGACAGTATGGAAAAAATATATTTAGATCTAACACCACCAAATAATTCTTTGCCAAAGAATTATTATGAAGCCAAAAGATTAGTTTCAAAGTTAGGATTGAAGTCTAAGTAGATTGATTATTGTTTTAATGGGTGTATACTTTTTTATGACAATGATAATGGCCAAAATGATGCATCATTGCTTGAATGCAAATTTTGTGGACAAGCTCAGTATCACACAATCCATGCAGGAAGAAGGAAAAAAAACCAATTCCATTGAAGTCTATGTTCTGCTTGCTTATAATTCCAAGATTACAAAGAATGTTTGCTTCAATGCAAATAGTAGAACACATGACATGACATTATGAGAACAAAAATCAAGGAATGTTATGTCATCCATTTGACGGTGAAGCCTGGAAGCACTTAGATCGAAAGCATGAATTCTTCTCTAGTGATCCCCGTAACGTTTGACTTGGTCTATGTTCGAATGGATTTAATCTGTACATCTAGGCGTCGTCTTCACCGTATTCTTGTTGGCTTGTGATTGTTACTCCATACAATCTTCCACCTAAGATGTGTATGACAAAGCCTTTCATGTTTTTAAAATGTCTAATACCATGTCCATATAATCTGAAGGCATTCATAGATGTTTATTTGGAGCCTTTGATTGATGATTTGAATAAGTTGTAAAATGGTATTTAGGCATATGATGTTTCAAGAAGGAAAAATTTCCTTATGAGGGTAGCTTTGATGTCGACTATTAATGACTTCCCTGCATATGGAATGTTATCTGGTTGGAGCACACATGGTAGATTAGCTTGTCCGCATTGCATGCGGCACACTAAGACATTCACATTGAATTATAGTCTGAAAAGTTGTTAGTTTGATTGCCATCAGAGGTTCTTGGCCAATGACTATCCATTTAGGAGAAACAAAAAGTCATTTCACAAAGGGGAAGTTGAAATAGATAGGCCACCTCCTAGATTAACCCCATCATAAGTTTGGAGAAGAGTAAAAGATTATCTAAAAGTGATTGACAACGTTGTGAAAAGGATAGATGGGTATGAAGAGTGGCATAATTGGACCAAAAGAAGCATCTTTTGGGATCTTCCATACTGGAAAGATAACTTGCTAAGACATAATTTCGATGTCATGCATATAGAAAAAAAATTTCTTTAACAACATCTTCAACACCGTGATGAATGTTAGTGGTAAGACCAAAGATAATGACAAGGCAAGAAAATATTTATCTTTATATTGTGGGTGAAAAGACTTGCATTTGAAGCCACAAACTAACAAGCAGTTGCTCAAACTAAAGAAAATTACAACTAACAAAAGATGAATCTAAAATAGTTTGTCATTGGATCAAGGAACTAAGAATGCCAGATGGTTATTCTTCAAACTTGGCTAGATGTGCTAATATCGAAAAGGGTAGTAGTATTCATGGTATGAAAAGCCATGATTGCCATGTCTTCATGGAGACATTAATCCCTGTTGCGTTCAGCTAATTGCCAATGCACGTATTAAATCCTCTAATAGAAATTAGTCACTTCTTCAAAGACTTGTGCTCAACGACACTGAAGGAGCATTCAATGAGAATGTTGGAGGAAAATATTCTAATTATTCTTTGCAAATTGGAAATAATATTCGCTCTTGGGTAATTATTGATGGGCGTAATCCATTGGTAATTATTAGCTACACCACTTCTACCGACAGATATATGCCCGTTGGTAATCTATCAGAAAAACATGATTACCGATGGATATTATTTATTATCGACAAATATATGCCTGTCGATAATCTACTTTTTTTTAGTGAACATTGTATAGTACAGACCTCTTGGTCAAACACCAAGTGATACTCGAACAACATAAGGTCAATCGGTCAGGGTACTTGGACATATCGAAGGAGATCGATCAATTAGACATTTGACATAATTAACCAACTTAAAAGTCATTTAGTGTAAGTAAACTAAAAAAAGGTATTAAAGTTTGATTGAGTTACAATTAGACCGGTGGTCATAAAAGCCTATAAAAAATAATATAAATATAAAGTCTACGCAAAGTAGTTAGATTATATTCATTACAACATTCAATACACCCTTTACTCCGACACCTACTAATTTAAGCATCAGAGTGTCTTCTACAGGTACACCTGAGCAGTTTGGACGATCAGAACTCGTCAACGTTGAGTTAGTAGAAGATTGAGGTGACCCATAAACTAAGATATGAAGGAGTTAGAAGTGCTCGACCAATCTTGTAGAAACATTTTTAAATTGATTCTATTTCTCATTTTAACATGAATAAATAAGAGTTAAAAAATAATTTCTTGCTACTCAAGCCACGAATAAAGATTACTAAGTCCATCTTTTTGCATCCTTTCTAGAATCTCCATCACTTTTTTTCTTCCTCCTCATCAATTTCTATGGAACAAATTTTTATTTTAGGTGAGTGGTTCTCGTATTTGTTCTTTTTCTCCTTTCTATGGTGTTAGACTAGATTTAGGAGAAGGATAGGATCATTAGATTACGAGACCCTAACCGTTAAAAAAAAATCTAAAATAGATGTATTTATTGAATTCACGCGAGTTGTTGAAATCATTATTTTAAAATATCTTCAAGTAGATAGTGATGTTTTTAAGTATGGTTTATGTTTTATCACTTATTAGAAAAATTAAATTGAAAAGTATTATCGTTTAAGTAACCTAATGGTATATTCAAACCACCATAGCTACGTACTTTTAAATACGATGTGGAAATCCCCTATGATTAAATTTTTCAAGGTGTAAATAGCGATAATTCATGACATAAACAAGAGAAAACTCTCTCAAAATGTTGAAGCTCTATATTAGGCTAATAAGTAAAAAGAAGTTGTTTAATACCAAGAAGGGTAAAGAGCAAATTGTGTTGGTGCAAATGCCTATAGAAAAGGGTGAGGGATTGAATAAAGAGTAAACTCATATTTGTGCGTGAAATAATCTAAAATAAAATGGTAAAGAAATCAAGCATAAAAAGGATTTTTATATTGGTTCACCTCTAACACTTGGTCTACGTCATGTGCTCTCTCAAGCACACAACTTAAGAGGTTTCATGAATCAAGACACTTGACAACAATGAGTATGACCCTCTCCAAGTTACACGAGTATCAACATCTTCAGGTCATATGAGTATCAACCTCTCCAGGTTACACAAGTATCAACCTCCTCACATTTTCATGAACAATTGCTAACTTTTCTGGTTTTAATTGTGTTATTACATTTCTTTAGGTTATGTTCAGTGCCATACACATATTTTAGTTATTTCAATCATTTAGACATATTCCATATTGCTGCATGTCAAAGTTCATCTTGCATTTTATCAAACATTTGGAGTGCATAGTGTGTTATTGAGAAACAATATATATTGATTAAAAGAAAATTGAAATGGAGTGGCATAACACTATGCATAGAAAAAATAAAATAATGCAAAATTGAGAAGTTAAAGATGTAGCACAGACAATACTATATATGACCGAGTACATCTCATACAACATAGCTCGACACCATATCGATTAGAGCTATTAAGGACTAAGCATCTCAAGAAAAACTAATAAGTTTCAAACGTAATTGACAGGGAGATTTAGCCATAAGCAATATTAAAGAAACCCTAAAAGGATCAAGAAAGCTAATCACCTAGACCACCTAGGCCTAACTATGTAAAAGCCTATAAATCCATTGTAAGTAGTTTTGTTCATGAGGTAAATACTATGCATTCATTACTACATTTATTACCATCTAATGCACATATTTGACTTAAGCGTCAAAATATCTTTTACAGGCACATCCATATCTACAAAACTGGCAATATTATGGACCAGATACATCTCAGAGTACCTAGAGGTAGAATAGGGGTGTCTCAAATTGAAGACTGAGAAGAGATAACAAGTTTTGGAAGTAGTTCACAAGTTGAGACGTGTGGTTCATGAGACGTCTTTGTAAGACCCGAGAAAATTAAATAGTTAATTAAATAATTATTTAATTAATGCGGGTAATAAGAGCATTTAAGGTATTTAATGTGGATTGTCATGATGTGGAAAGTACTAGCTTAAATAGTTGAAAGTACTTTGATTGTGTGAGAGGACTTAGGTTCAAGTCCTATGTATGCCATTTGTATGTTATTTAACTTATGCATTTTTATGTTATATATTTGAATGTGAGACGTGATAACATAATCTTAGAATTAGATGAATTATCACGAATATGAGTTGGTTGAATTGGTTGTGCACTTACTTTGTGATTGAAGGGTTGTGAGTTCAAACCTTGCTAAGAACAAAATTGCTCTCTTTTTGCCAAATTTTCTTTGGCATGAATATGAAAGGGTTTAAGGAACCCTAGCAGCCAATAGAGAGGTAACTTAGAGGGCTAGAAACATTCTGTTTATGAGCCTTGATTAACCATTAACCCATTTTTTTTATTAATTTTCGTTTGGTGGAGTAAATGGGTAATTAGAGATGTAGTAAATTGGAGAGAGAGGGAATTAGCAAGGGGAGAGGCATTAAAAATTCTGGTGTGAACGTTGGGTAGCGAGGGTTAGCATTTGGCACGTAATTCAGAGAGGAAGTGGAGTGGAAAAACCATTCTTACGGGTACAAACAAGAGACAAGAGTGTTTTGGTTCGAGACACACACGAATTTGAATTGGGAGCAAGGGTTCTAGGTAAGGGGAGTTGTTTTGCATGTTTTTAGTCGTGAACCCTATACTGTGCATTGCGTGATTGGAACTGCATGTTTCTTATCTATTTTCTGCACTGTTTTATTGAGGTTTCTGGGTTTTTCCCAGAAACCGCCTGGCGGCTCAATCCCTACCACCAGGCGGCACATCAAAGATGGGCATTGTTCTTGTTTTGGCTTGAACCGCCTGGCGGCGATGAATTTCTGCCAGGTGGCGCGACACTGTTCACATTCTTTTTGGTGGTTTTAATGTTGTTTATATGGGAATCAATATGGTTTCTGGAATTGATGTATGTAGCTTCTATTGGATACCTTGTTGGTCTGAAATCAATTAAAATTTGGGGTATGGCAAAGCTTAAGATATACTCGTGCATGAATTGAGTTGGGTTTACTCAGGAGATTAAAGATCGAGGAACCTTTATGAATCGAATTAAGAGCATAAAGTTAGTCCATTATATATGTATTGTTGCATCTTGGTGAATGTAAGTGGTAGGGATGAATACTGGAAAATGGATGAATCTGTCGCAGGTATGAAGAAGCCTGGTTTATATGGGGAACTGATACACCGCCTGGCGGCGTTTTGCTTGCCGCCAGGCGATGGCGAGGCCAGATATTGGTTTTTGATTTCAGGTAGTGAAAATGAGGAAGAATCTTGGTGAGTGAGTGGTTTTAGAATTTATTGGTAACATTGGAAAGGCAATATAGTGTGGTAATTAATTATGTGAATGGTAATAGGTTGAAAGTATGACTAAGATATGTTGTGTTGGTAGGAATGTTAAGGAAAGAAAGGGAGGATAGTAATTTTAGTTAATAGTTCAGGTTCTGGAAGCATAGTTTTTGCATATGTGTGATTGGATAATTGTTAATCAAGACTTATTGGATTTAGGTATCATTCGTGACTTAAATGTATTGATGGATGATATTTGATTATGAAACATTGCATAGAAATACCAATTATATGTGGTGGAGATGCTGGATGGAGAAGTAGTGGTGTTAAGTTAAAGCAAGTCTTTGGAGAGTGGGATACTATGTTTGCTAAGGGCCAAGCTATGACTAGAGTAACTTAGGAAGTGGATCATAGGTAATGGACCATGTGTAGTGTGACCATATTCCACCAATTTGAGGTTGAAGAATAAGAGAACATGAGTATCTTGGTGTTGTTTAGTGGTATAAGCCCATGCGCTCAGACTTGTGTGAGAAAATCTGACAGTATGTGTGCCACTGGTGTAGCGCCTGGCAACACGGGTGTGTTCCGCCGGGCGGTGACCGAAAAATAGTGGCACTAGGAGGGCGATGGCGCCTGGCGATGGGTAGGTACCGCCAGGCGATCTAGACTGTTTTCGCCTGGCGGCGTGTAGGCTGAGCCAGGCGAAAAGGTTGATGTCCTTGATTTGTTTGTGTGTTGTTTTGAGCAAGGATGCTACACTTGGATCGGGAGATGCTGTGCCATGAGAGGGTAGGTTCATGGATGGTGTATAACATGTGATGATATGAGCGGGGAGGTTCATATCCAATTACTCTCGCGTGGGGATACGAGCAAGGTAGGTTTGTATGTTCCGTGCTCACGCTTGAGAGATGCCACGTGCGGGGAGGTACGGGGTTGGTGAATCACATGTGTTGGACTACGGGCGGGTAGGTCCATAGAGTAGGACTACGAGCGGGGATGTTCGTAGAGTAGGACTACGAGCGGGGAGGTTCATAGAGGCAAGACCACGAGCGGGCAGGTTCGTGTGAGCATCATATTCCCGAGTCCAAGGCTAACCATATGTGTGATTTGAAGGCTATAAAGCCTTGGGTTTAACGTCTTGACCAAGAACTAAGTAAGTGGAATTAAATGGGTGTATTATTTATCTGATGTTAATATATATATATATATATATATATATATATATATATATGTGCATATATGTTGTTTTATTTTCTCAGCTCACCCTTTTTGCTTGTGTATGGCGATGATCGTGTGATTCGTTACACGGGAGCAGATGTGGATACAGGTGATGCTGAGGACGCTCAAGCGACGGAGTGACGGCTAGCTTGGGGATTAGAGCTAGGAGTTTCACCTTGTATTTATGACGTTTTATTTATGATTATGGATTTTTTTTGGAAATTGTAATGTCATTATTATTACTATCTTATAATTTTGGCGCGTGTTTAAATATTTGAAAAATTTCCCGCGTTTGGGAATAATAATATCATGACTTTTAATCTTATTTCCTTTCTTTATTTATTTAAATTAGTAATATTCCTTAGGGATGTTACATTTGGTATCAGAGCAAACGTTTTTTTTTTTGGGAAAATTGGGGAGTGAGCTGACCGTTATTGTTGTATGATGTGTGGTTAATTGATAGAAATTGATAGTGTTTGTTTTAATTTTAGCTGTTTAATGTTAACAGCTGAACTATGTGGCGTGCACAGGGAATGGCAAACCGGAGGCGTAGGAATACCGCAAGGACTGACGAGATAGCTAATGCAATTCATAGGATGGTGGACGCAATGTAACTAGTGGCAGCACAACCTCAAGCGATGGTTCCACTGGTAAGACCTGTGACGATGGAAGACTTCATGCGTCATAAACCAGCAAAGTTTACTGGGAAAGCCACCCTAGATGAGGCAGATGCATGGCTCCGAGAATGCGAGAAGATATTCAGGGTAATAGAGTGCACTGAGGCACAAAAGCTCACCTTCGCCACCTTCTTGTTGGTGACCGAGGCTGAATATTGGTGGATGGGGATGCAACAGCAGATGCAGAACCGAGATGAGGAGGTGACATGGACCAGCTTTAGGACGAGATTCCTGGAGAAATACTTCCCTGATAGCGCTAAACATGAGCGCGAAGTCGAGTTCCTCACCCTGCAGCAAGGCAACTTATCCGTGCAGGCCTATGTAGAGAGGTTTGGGTATCCCTCGAGGTTCTACTCCCAGACAGTGACTGAAGAATGGCACTGCAGGAAGTTTGAAGGCGGCCTCAAACATGAACTGAGGCGCTTTATTGTGTCGTTGATAGTCAGGGAATTTCCCATTTTGGTCGAGCAGGCCAAAAGCGTGGAACAACTAGAGATGTGGCCCAGTAGGGTCAGTCGACCGTAGAAGAGTGATGGAGAGGACAGACAGCAGAAAAATCCCTACAGCCGACCTACATCCTCCTCACAGAAGTTGAGATGTTATAACTGTAGAGGAGAGCATTTGAGGAGGGATTGCACTAGACCAGCTGGCAGCGGAGGCAGCAGTATATGCACTCGCAAGTGCTATGCATGTGACCAGCCAAGGCATTTTGCCAACAAATGTCCTAATAAGAAGACCACTCCAGGATCGCGATCTCAGCCACCTTCATCTGATAGGCCGAGAGTAGCAGGTCGGGTCTTCGCCATGACTAGTACTGAGGCCACCTGGTCAGGTAACCTGATTCTGGATTATTGTTTCCTTTTTGGTAACAGTGTGCTAATGTTGTTTGATTTAGGAGCTTCGCACTCCTTCATATCCCATGATTGTGTGGAGAAATTGGGATTGTCTACTCGTGACCTGGGATGCGAGTTGATAGTCTCGACACCAGCATCTGGACAGGTTTCAACAAACCTAGCCTGTGTTGGATGCTTGATGGAAGTAGAGGGCATATGCTTCAAGGTGAACCTCGTTTGCTTGCCCTTGGAGGGACTAGAGGTCATACTGGGAATGGACTGGTTGTCTATCAACCATGTGGTGCTTGATTGTGGACGTCGCAAAATTGTATTCTAGAAACTGAGGGGATAGAGTTGGTGTCGTCAGGAGAGGCAGTGAAAGAGATGAGGGGGGGTCCACTTGTTTTATGATAGTGGCCCAGGAGAAGATGAGTACAAAAGAGCAGATCAGTAAGATACCAGTGGTGGATGAGTATGTCGATGTTTTCCCAGATGAGATACCCGAGTTGCCACCCAGTAGGGATATAGATTTCTCAATTGATCTAATCCCTAGAGCGGGCCCAGTGTCGGCAGTACCGTACAGAATGGCACTGACAGAGCTAGCAAAGTTGAAGAAAAAGATATAAGACTTGCTAGAGAAGAAATTTATCAGACCTAGTGCCTCACCATGGGGAGCTTCGGAGCTACTGGTGAAGAAGAAGGATGGGAGTTCTCGGCTGTGCGTCGATTATCGGTAATTGAATAAATTGACGATAAAGAACAAATATTCGTTGCCAAGGATTGATGATTTGCTCGACCAACTGAGAGGGGCAGGTGTGTTATCTAAATTCGACTTAAGGTCTAGATATCATCAGATCTTAGTCAAGCCAGAGGACGTTCAGAAGACAGCTTTCCGATCGAGATATGGGCATTATGAATATGTTGTTATGCCATTTGGAGTGACCAATGCTCCAGCTGTCTTTATGGACTATATGAACCGAATCTTCCGCCCCTATTTGGATAAATTTGTGGTGGTGTTTATAGATGACATCCTCATCTACTCTCAGACTAAGGAGGAGCATGTAGGCCACTTGAGAGTTGTACTGGAAGTGCTGAGAGAACATCAGCTCTATGGAAAATTGTCCAAATGTGAATTATGGTTGGAGGAGGTACAGTTTCTGGGGCATGTTATCTCTTCACAGGGTATTACTTATACACTCCCTTTTTTCAAATGGGCCATACAAAACCTATTTCTCCACCCTTTAATATATCTATTTTCACCACTCATAAAAATTAGCTGTAATCATATGTTGTCATGTGGCACTATCACTTTAATATCTTATCCAACGACAAGCATACACATGGCATTTATGCACCACTCCTAAATCTATCCCATCAAAATATGCCATATCATCATCTTCTTGCTCTCTTACTAGACATAGCAAAAAATAAAACTAAATATCTACAACACGAAGCCATAATGACAACCTCCATTGCGCCACTAGCTAACCACACAACAATAGGTCGACAAACATTCGCACACAACCATTAAAGTTTCACTAAACAACCATCGTCCACCTGTAACAACAATGTCGTCAGCTACTACGAAGCCACCACTAGATTTCCATCTCACCGTGCCAATGACGAAAGAAACTGCACCACTATAGCCTTACCAGAATAGCTTCACCAAATCTTCATTACGAAATGCAACAACTATGGAGCAAGAGGAAGAAAATGGTTGATTTGAGAAAATGAGGGAGATTCCATGTGGCAGTCCCTCATTGGACAAGCAAGGGGTCAACCAAAGTTTGGTCAAAGTTGGTCAAACAAAAGGGGCTAAAATGTAAATATTGATATCTTTGAATTTCTCTACAAATTTGGACTACATGATTGCATTGGCTATATTGAGAAATTAGTTGGTGATAATTTATCAAATATCTTTAAGTAATTAATTTATTTAATTATTCAAAAACTATCAACCAACTATATTTGTCAAATAGTTATAAAAAACTGACTATATTTCTTCAAATATTTTTAGATATTCTTAAACACTATAAAGAGAAATGATATTTATGTTTATTTTATAGATAATTGAGATATTTCAACAATAGAGAAGCCAGATCCAAAGCACAATCAAGTTCTATATAAAGAGACCTATAAGAAGCATAAAAATTATTAGAGCTTAGGAACCCTTGTGGGGCCAAATTTCACGTTCTTTTTCCACCCTCTCTTTTTTTTTTGTTATTTCTACATTCTATGGAGTGCTAAGCTTTTAGATTTGGTTCCACTGTAATTTTATTATGGATCTTGAGGTAGATTAAAATGATTTCTTCATTCTTTTTATTATTGTTGAGGTCTTAGTTTATCTATGTCTTTTGTTTCTGAATCAAATAAAAAGTAATCATTTAAATTCTAGCTAATTAGCGAAGTGTTTAAATCTACATGTATGCTAATCATTGATGCGTGCGTATTTTTGCCCTCATTCAATGTTTAATTCTGGGTATTTAATTGAATTTATGTGCTTAAAGAGCGATTTAATTGATAATTCTAACAATTAGGCTATTTGAGCTTGTGTGATAAACATGTGTTAAAAAGTGATTTTTAGCTGCATAAATTATTTTTAGATATTTTAACGTCTGTTGATGCAGCTGAAGTTAAGATTAAACTCATTCAAGGTGGGAAAATAAATTGATTAAAGTTACAAACACCTTTGAACAAGGCTAAAATCAGCAAGTTCTGGAAAAATCACTTTACACCCCATACATTACTTAAACACTCTCCTATTTCCAAATAGGTCTCACAAAACCTACTTCTGCACCTCTGCCTTTGTCTATTTGCACCATTTTTTCCACTCATAAAATAGATTCACTCAGATGCTGCCATGTGGCAATCGTCAACTCTTAAAATTGGCCAACCTGCACATGCCACGTGGGCTTAATCTCCACTAAAGAATTTGAGCCAATAACATTTTGCCACATCATCATCTTCATCTCCACACAACCAGAAACCCTAGCCTCCATCTTCACCATGTTTCTGCCGCCGGGAGCACCTGCACGAGCCACGTCACCGAACCACCATGGGCGGCCATTGCACCTCACCGTCGCTGGAGGAGACGATCACCACGAACCAGAGCTGCTATACACAACTTCACCATTGCAACTTTGTGAAACAACAATGCACCGGCAGCCATTGATGAACACGAACCAAGCTCGTGAACAAGAATGAGCCAGAACAGCAGCGGAAGCCTTAACCACCACTGCAAAGATGAAACAACACCAGGTTCGGAACATCACCTTGTTGGAGAAGAAAAAAAAGCAGCGAACTTCACGCACTTGCAGCCATGGCAGCCTTCATGAATCTGCAACAGTGGAGAAGAGACGCGAACCATTGCAACAGCTTGATCGTGAACGCAGAACACACCGATTGCAGTGATGTTTTCAGCCACCACCGTGCCCAAGTTTGCACATCCGCGCAGCTGCCAAGGGAGGGAGAAACATGGAGGCAAAAACCCTAATTCTGGAGAGAGAGTCTCTACGCCACGTGTCAGCTTCTAATTGTACAGTCAAACTAGTCAAATTGGTCAAATCTGGTCAACTGGTCAATGGAGCAGCAAAGCTGGTCAAATCTGATCAAAAAGTCAAAGACTGGTCAAAGGAGAGGGATTTGACTGCAAATATTGATATTTTTGGATGTCTCTGCAAAATTGGACTATAGGATTGAAAATGGGCTATTTAGAAAATTAATACAAATATTATTTGGTGATAATTTATCATATATCTTTAAATAATTAATTTATTTAATTATATAATAAATTATTAACCAATTATATTTGTCAAATAGTCTATATCTCTCCAAATATCTTTGAATATTTATCTTTATCTTTATTTTAAAAGATATTTGAGAGGTTTTAGCAACAGAAAAGCCTAGTCCAATTCCTATATAAAGAGACCAAGGGAGAAGCAGAAAGACAAGCTCAACACGTCGTAATTGAGGAACCCTTTGGGGGACCTAATTTCTTTCTCTCTTTTCTTCTCTCTATTCTTCTCTCTTTATTTTGCATTCATGGAGTTCTAAACTTCTTGGGTTGATTCCATTGTAATTTCTTAATTGGATTCTGAGGTTAGATCAATTAATTTCTTTGTTCTTTTTATTATTGTTGAGGTTTTCATTCATCTATGTCTTTTATCTTTAAATCATGTAAGAAGAAATGATTTTAAATCTATATGCATGTTGGTCATATGAGTCCAAGGATTTTTAAACTGAATTGAAACTTTACTTTGATTTTAGAAACTTTCATATGATTATATGAGTTTTTACCAATAATTGAGACTTTACTTTGGTTAAAGGTATTTACTCTAACTACAATTAATTGAGACTTTACTTTGATTAATTAAGCTTTCTATTTGGTGAGGAGATAAAAGAATAGACATTATTAGGCATAGTAAATTTGATTGAGACTGTACTTTGGTTGAATTTACTGTGGATAATCTTAAAGTTCTCACTTTTAATTGAGACTGTACTTTGGTTAAAAGTGAGAACCCCAACAAATTAATTGAGACTTTACATTGATTAATTTGTAAATCTATAACAATAATTAATTGAGCAATAATCTTTAGATAACCAATGATGAATCTATTTTGAAAAAGCAATGGAATTAATCTATTTTATTTACTATTGTTTTTATTTCTTTTTATCTTTTAAATTTTATTTCTATCTTTGTTTATCTTAATCCCTTATATTTTTTATTTTATTTTATTTTATTTTACTAACTCATTTGTATAGTTTTATAAGAACTAATTTGTTAAAAATCAATTTCGTGTTCGTTGGGAGACGACTTAGGGTTACTTTACCCTTTTTATTTTTTTGACTACTATCTTAGCAATACTGAAGTTGCTATAGTTTAGTAGTATTAATTTGATCGCGTCAACGACAGCGTTATCAAATTTGAAGAACTAGTTTGTTAAAAATCAATTCCGTGTTCGTTGGGAGACGACTTTGGGTTACTTTACCCTTTCTATTCTGTTGACTACTATCTTAACAATACTGAAGTTGTTATAGATAAGTAGTATTAATTTGATCGCGTCAACGACAGCGTTATCAATCATATTAGTTGAAGGATTTTTAAATTCAATTAAGACTTTACTTTGATTTAATTTAGAAGCTTTCATTTTATTATATAAGTTTTTACCAATAATTGAGACTTTCCTTTCATTAAAGGTAATAATTTTAACTAAAATTAATCACGACTTCACTTTAATTTATTACAACTTTTTATTTGGTTGAATTTAATGTAGATGATCTAAAAGTTCTTATAGTTAGTTGAGATTGTAATTTGGTTAAAAATAATAACGACAATAGATTAATTGATACTTTTATTGATTTGAAAATCTAAGACAATAATCAATTGAGTAAGAATCTTTAGATAACTGATGGTGAATCTATTTTGAAAAAATAGTGGATTCAATCTATTTTTTTATCATTGTTTTTATAACTTTTCATCTTTTTGAAATTTTATTTCTTCTTATCATTTATTATTTATTTTATTTTTTCTTTATATTCTTTATTTTATTTGACTAACCTTTTTGAACAAATTTTATAAGGACTAATTTGTTAGGAATCAATTTCGTATTCATTAGGAGACAACTTTGGGTTATCTTTATCCAAATTAATCTTTTGGCTATTTTCTTAACAATACTGAAATTGTTACATATAACTATGTTGGGAATAGTCCAAGTGACTGACCGCATAACCACAACCAAAGGGGTCACTTATACACCTGAAGGGAAATATACCATATGAAAAAGAAAAAAACAAGGGACTCACCCTTGAGGGAAGATGTTGGGAATAGTCCAAGTGTGAGTTAAAGTTCCACATTGGATAGAAAAGACAAAGTTAAACACTATATAAGAATAAAGACCCATAACAACATTGCCTTAAGATTTTGGTGTAAAAGTGGTGTCTAAGGTCTTATATGTGTAAGACTAATGTCATATAATCATCTAGAACCACAATCTCTCAATGACTATAATCATAACCATATATGAAAAAATATATAACCTATAATCAAAGTAGCATCGATTTGATTGCTTCAATGACAACGTTATAATTTCCCATTTGTTTGTTTGCATTTAAGGAGAAAGTCTTTTGAGAAGATAAAGTGTGACCATGATCAGATTATACGAAGAGGATGAACTTTCAGGTAGTAATAGGTGTACATGCAAAGAAAAGTTTGGATTTCTTGTACCATCATTTGATGAAGCATTTGAATCTTCATCAATGTTATATTTTCATCCAAATGAAGTGAAATTTATTCTTTTAATGTGTACCCGAAATCAAACAAACTAAGTTTCACAAAATTTTGGAATGTAAAATGTGAAAAACATAAAAAAAGATTTTAACTGAGTTCTCATCCAACAAATGTAATAATTCAATCAATGTAATATAGGAAATATATAAGTGCCCAATAAATGTTTAACAATTCCATCTGATTGAATGACGAAATTAGAATATGCTATTATAATGTGAAATCACTTATCAAATATTAAATTTTTCTCTATTTTATTTTTCTCCTCTTACCGGCAACTTTTTTATTTTTTTTTTCATTTTCACCCCAATTCAATCCGAAACCGGTTGTAGATTACATTTTTGTCGACGAAAGGTCTAGATAGGTAATTTTGCCATTAAATAGTAAAATTGAATTAGTTCGGTTGGCATGTGATGGTGACACTAAATACTCGTACGGTTGTGGCCTCGTGGGGATGATTAATAGTGTCAGTGCTTTTATCAGCGTCCTTTGTTCACCCACATCAATGTAACCCCAAAGTTGATACCAACAAAGTTTTGCTAATTTGAAGCCATTATTGAAATTGACACATGACCTCTCAGTCAGTCACGCAACCTATGCTTATTTATTCTTAGGCATCGCACTCCATCTAGCCAAGTGAAGCATGCAAATAAAACTCTTTGGTCTTGAAAGCTGAAAACCAGAACATAGCCAAAATCATTTCCTTTGATACCCAATGAGTCCCAGCAAGATAGAAACAGTTTCTCTTGTCAACAAAACGCAAGAACTGTCTAATAAAACAGTGGTTTTTGAATTTGAGAGTACCCTGTTACGATCAACTTCACTCTTCTCTTACTTCATGCTGGTTGCTTTTGAAGCCGGTGGGTTGCTAAGATCTCTCATTTTGTTTCTCTCATACCCTTTGGTGTGGCTGCTGGGTGAAGAACAACATGGCTTAAAGATTATGGTTTTCTTGTGCCTTTTTGGAATCAGAAAGGACACGTTCAGAATAGGATCAGCTGTTCTGCCAAAGTTCTTCTTAGAAGATGTGGGGTGGGAAGGTTTTGAAGCTGTTATGCGGTGTGAGAGAAAGGTGGCATTGAGTAAGTTGCCCAGGGTCATGGTTGAAGGTTTCTTGAAGGACTACTTAGGGGTTGAAAGTGTTTTAGCAAGAGACATTAAATCCTTCAAAGGGTATTTTTTGGGACTGTTCGAGGAAACTAAGGAAAAAAATACTTGTTTATACGAGGCAAAACAAGACAACGAAAACATGATTCGCATCACTGGTAGCCATATTGGGTATATTGACCGAGAACTTTTCCCTGAATTCAAGGTTTGCCTATTTCCAAGCAAAATACATAAATTCATACATGTGCACTCTTATATGTATCATGCTTTTTTATACCAGATATAAAGGTTTTAAAATCAGTGTTGTGATTATTTTATGCACAATTTTCATTAACTTGAAAAATTGTGAACAAAGTTATTGTATCTGAAGTCACAGTGTGTCAGTATCTCAAAATCTTAACCTTGTGATTAAAATTACTATGAGGGACTCCATTTTTCTAACCGGTTCTGTGTCTGCAGAAGGTTTGCCTAATTCTAAGCTCCCAGGAGAGGAGAAATTGGCATGTCCTTCCAAAAGAGAGGTATCCAAAGCCACTGATCTTCCATGATGGAAGGTTGGCTTTCAAACCAACCGCAGCATCAGCTTTGGCTTTCTTCATGTGGCTACCCTTTGGGCTATTCCTTTCCATCTTCAGATTCACCTTTGGCATTGCGCTACCCTTCAATGTGTCTGCTCCAATATTGGCCTTCTCAGGGACAAGAACAACCTTATCAAGACCCAACAACAACCCTCTGTCTTTGGTCGATGAGGAAAACCAAAAGGGTGTGCTCTATGTGTGCAACCACAGAACCTTGCTTGACCCACTTTACATTGCATATGTCTTGGACAAACCTCTCTCCGCAGTCACATACAGCTTGAGTAGATTCAACGAGCTTGTTGCCCCCATCAGAACTATAAGACTAACAAGAGACAGAGAGCGAGACAGAGAGACAATGGATAAATTGCTGAGCCTGGGCAACCTCGTGGTGTGTCCTGAGGGAACAACTTGCAGGGAACCTTATTTGTTAAGGTTCAGTCCTCTGTTTGCAGAGCTCACAGATGACATTGTTCCTGTGGCTGTCGATGTGAAGGTTACCATGTTCTACGGAACAACAGCCAGTGGGCACAAATGTTTGGACCCCTTTTTTCACTTCTTGAACCCAAATCCTACGTACTTTGTAAAAATCCTAGACCGGTTACCTCGGTCACAAACATGTCGGGAAGGTGGGAAATCAAGAATCGAGGTTGCCAATTCTGTGCAACGTGAGATTGGGAATGCTTTAGGATTTGAGTGCACCAGCTTGACCAGAAAAGACAAGTATATGATCTTGGCTGGTAACGAGGGTGTCAATGGAGGGCCTTGCAATAACTGTAAGTAGCCCTACTATGTTAATGCTTTTTTATAAATAAAAAGTCTCAGTTACATGTTATTTAAAGATGGATTTCACAGTCGTTACGAACAGCGTAACATTTTTTTGACGTCTTATCTTTTGTTTAGTTTGAAATAGAAGGCAGTTTTGTCGTGGGTCATAAAATAAAATGCCCGCTCCTTAAATGTTATATGTGTAATGAATTTACACGTGTACTTTTTTGTGCTGCTGTGCATCACTGAATTTGTCACTCTTCCGGTTTAGGAGGGTATTGTTCTCTTGATAATTCTCAATTATTTTCTCGTTCTTTCTATTCTATTAAAAATGTAGAGTAAATATACATATATATATATATATATATATATATATATATATATATTAAGAATTACAATCTTTTAGGATTTGTTAATATTTTTCTAGAAAACTATTCAATATGCACCTAATTATTTAATAACTTATTTTTTGATAAAAAATTGTTTTTTTCCATGTTTAATTGAGAATAAACATTTCAAGAAATCAATAAGTCTATCAACTAAAAAAATTAAAAAATAAATTTAAGAAACATAAGAGTGTAACATATATTATAACGTATTATTGTTTACTATAATATTCACCTGACTCGGTTTATTACATTAAAATTTTAACAACCCCTCAAATTGATACATATTTAGCCTTAACATCAAGCAACTCTCTTAACTTCAAAAATGATTGTCTTTTAAAGTTTCGGTGAATATGTCAACAACTTGATCTTCACTCCTACAATAGCGACTTCATCTTCACTCCTACAATGTACTATTTCAATACTTTTTTTTTTTTCCAAAATGCCTTAAGAAATAAAATTTTACATTAATATGCATGCTTCTTCCATGTAGGGCTGAATTTTTTTAGTAATTTGATTGTTGAGTTATTATCACGTGTAGTAGCCTTCATTTGGAATTGTAGTTGTTTAAGAATATTCCTCAATCATAAGGCTCGGCAAACACAAGTTGTAGTTGCAACAAATTCAACTTTAATGCTAGACGAGTAAAAACGAATTGCTTTTTAGAGGACCATGAAATAAAACTTGTTCCAATCATAAAGACTAAACCAAATGTGCTTTTTCTTCACCTAAATCATATGCATAGTCTTTATCTGTAAATTCAATCAAATAATATTTTTTACCTCTCTTCTCAAACTTGCTTGTAAATAGCGGAGAATTTTTCTAGTAGTTAACAAATGTAAACTTAGTAAGATTTTTATGTACTTGTTAATTAAACTCACATAATACATGATGTCTAGCCTAATTGTAGTAAGACACATTAAGCTGCCAACAATTTTCTTGAAATATGTCTTATCAACCTTCTTTTCATCATGATCTTTATGTAGCTTTGTGCCACATTCAACTAGAGTACATACACAAATGCAATTCTTCATTTGAAACTTGTGCAAAATTTCTCCTACATACTTTATTTTCGATAGAAAAATTCCTTATTCTAATTGAATCACTTCCATGTCAAAAAAATAATGCATCAAACCCTTGTCAAACATTTCAAATTCATTCATCATGACTTCTGGATTTCAGTACAATTTCTAGAGAATATAAGAAACATACTATAAGAATTATTTTTTTTCTTTCTCTCCTAGTTTAACAAACAATGTGTGCTCTTAGCGACATTTCATAAATCCAATATTTAGAAAATAAGTGTCTATGCAAATATACTAAGCTTTTGGGACTTGTTTTAGCCTATAAAAAGTTTTCTTTAATTCATACAGTTTATTTTTATGTCCAACGTTAACATATCCAAGGGGTTGATCAATAAACATCCATTCTTCTAAATATCTATGTAGGAATGATGATTTGACATCTAGTTAGAAAATTGACCAAGAATTTTGTGTTGCTAGTGCAACTATCAAATAGATTGACACATGTCTTGCAACAGAAAAAAAAAATACTTTTGTATAATCAACCTCATACTGTGATTGCACATTTTTGCTACTAAGCATGCTTTATATTTGTATGCATTGCCATTTTTGTTTTTGAACCCCACTTTATACCAATGGTTTTTTTTTTATATCCTTCAGGTAGATCACAAAGCTCCTAAGTGTCATTCTTCTCAATGGAATTCATTTCATCATCCATTATTATTCTCCATTTTCCTTCCTTGATTGTATACTAAAATATTGTGGATCACAATATGTAAACAAAGGAAAATGAGTAATTTCCTCTTTAATAATTTTTTTTACCACAAAATTCTCCATCCAAGTATGTCTCCTCTAGTTTCTAGAGGTGTCAGAGTGAGCCAACCCGATTCACATGGGTTGTCTCACCATGTGGGTTGAGCTAAAAAAGGGTCAACTCAACCCGACTCACTTTTTGGTGAAGCATAAATTTGCAATCCAATTCGACCCACCATGAGTTGGTGGATTGGCTCACTTACGATTTCTTTTTCTTTTGTAATTTATTTTATATATTTATTGCATTATAATGAGAATAAATTGACTTAATTTATGTTTTATAATAGAGGAATCAAAATGTTCACCTAATTATCGAAATATTATTATAAATTAATTAAAAATTCAAACTATTCAAATATTATTGAGCAACATTCTAACATTTAAAAATATGAAATTTTGAACCTATATAATTAGAAGTAGTAAAAAAATGTTGATGGGTTAAGTGGTTCAACTCACCTTCAACCCGACTAAAACCCGTTGGTTAAGTGAGTCGAATTCAGTTCAACTCACTTTTGAAAAAATTGAATTTTTCTCAACCCAACTCAGCTCGAACCTGTGCTGAGCCAAGTTAGCTTACGAGTGGAACCCATTTTGACATTTCTACTTGTTATGTTGAGAACGCTCATTTGTTGGTTCAATTGCATGTTTCTCATTTTGTACTTGTATTGTTGGTTGTTCCCTCCCTTCATCAAATTTATTATTTCATCAGAATCAACTAGTCGTTGTTGTTCAACTTTTTATGCATCCCAAGTCCAAAATTGGTCTTCATTAAACACTACATCGCGACTAATAAAAATTATCTTGGTAATAGGATTGTATAATGTGTACCCTTTAGATCGCTCACTAACACAGAAAAATGCATTTTTCTCCTTTTGTTATCAAGATTTTTTCACTTCTTATCTAAAATATGGCATATGCAACCCACCTAAAAATTTGTAGAAGTCCAGTTACTATTTCTTTTTTGTTTGGGAACTATAATCCTCTTAAATGCAAATGCCCATAACAGTAATTCCAAAGTTAAGAAGGATCATTTTATTTTTCTATTAAAATAGATTGAATATTCTTAATCTTTAGAGAGAAGAGCCAGTTTCAACTCATTTTTACGTCAATGTTAACACCGATAACAGAATCATAATTTTCATTAGGTCCTTTGCTTATGATCAGAATGTAGCCCTTTTCTTGCAATTCTCCAACATTTAAATAATTGCTTTGTAAATCAGAAACATATAACACACTAGAAATTGTTTCAAGAAAACCATTCTTGGTTTTTATTTTAATATCACCTTCTCTCCATCATTTTCACTATAGAGAAATCTCCAAAACTCATAATAGACTAAGCATCTTCATGTGGAAGTAAAAGGAAATATTTATTTCCAATCGTATGGCTAATGTAGCTTGTATCCATATACCACAAATTTGATTCAACATTTTTTATGTTTTGAATAGTCGTTAGCAATGTTTGTTATTATTCTTTCATTATATTTCTAGATTTGAGTTTTTCACATTTTTGTTGTCATGAGGTAACCTTGTATAACACTCAAAAGAATATTTCTATTTATTTTAAATAATTTTGTTAATGCATGAGAATGTTTAACTCTCAGTATAATTGTTTAGTAATACAAATCGTTCATTTACTACGTAATATAAAGAAATTATCTTTTTTACTTCTTATTCATAAATTTTGGTTCATTTGAACAACTTTTTTGCTCTACGAAACTAATTTTCATTATCTCTCGACAGTTCGATTAGCTTCCAAATAAGCTCATGCACATAACAATGAAGATTTTATTAAAATATAACAAAAATAACAAAAAAACAGAGAGGACTATACCAAATCCATGGTAAAAAAAATATCATATTCATAAACAAAGTATAATTATTATGTAAAAACTAAGTAAATACATAGAAGAAAAAAAGTAAAGCAACACTGCACCAGTAAGAAAATGAAGCACAATAATCAAATTCATCATCATATAAATTCTAAAAAAGACCATTATAACTCATTAATGCTTTTTAGAAATACTTGTTTAGAAGATTTAGTATTAACTTTCTTTTGTTTAACCCAATTACATTTTCTTGTAGTAGAATCGTCTCATCATCACCATCCGAATTAAAATCTCCTCTCTCGTCAAGCATATTAGTCCATTTAGAGGTCATTTTTAATTCCTTCACAAAACGAGTTTCCTTAGATGTCAAAAAATTATGAAATGTCTGAAAACTACAATGAGCTGAATCTAGGTGTTGTAAACCTTCTAAAATGTCAATGAAGAGATCCAATGGGACACCACCACAAATAGAAACATCTACATTCTTAATTGTAAATGCTAATTTCGTATGGATAAATACAACTTGTTTAAAAAAAAAGACCCTCCAAAAATACGATGTGAATAGGTGAGAAAAAGTTTTAAAAATAAAAAATACAAATAAAATAATAAATAAATAAAAGTTAAAAACAAAAGTATAATAAATAAAAAAATAAAAAGATTTAATTACTCGGATGGTACCCACTTTGGTAAAGGTGTGTCAATCTGGTACTCGCTTTTAAAAAAGTGTCAATTACATCCCAACTTTTAAAAAAGTGATTCAATTATGTCCCTTTCGGACGGAGTTAACTAACGCCGTTAACGACGTACCACGTGTCAGTATGTGGTTTTTTTTATTTTTTTTTGATTTTTAAATTTTTTTGAAAAAAAAAATGCCACGTGTCAGGTCACTATGTGTGACATGTGGCATAGTGCCACGTGGCATTACAATGCCACGTGTCAGTGTCACTATTAGATATACATAAGAAGGTACTAAATTGAAATAAAATGATATATATGGGGACTAAATAGAAATCAACACAATGTCATCTGAGAGTGACACTAACACGTGGCACTAACAATGCCACGTGTCACACATAGGGACCTGATACGTGGCATTTTTAATTTTTTTTTTCAAAAAAAAAAAAAAAAAACAAAAAATAAAAAACAAACTTTTG
>Ga0214543_1004187_pt1 | contig 27550 bp, 20 predicted proteins | sample CNSS2metaG_FD_160094 | JGI IMG/M metagenome (GOLD analysis project Ga0214543, IMG submission 160094) | Root nodule microbial communities from cowpea collected in UCLA plant growth center, Los Angeles, California, USA - CNSS2 | ecosystem: Host-associated > Plants > Roots > Nodule | place: USA... | reverse complement strand
GCCAAAGCCAACCGACGTCATAGGCGATCCGGCCTGCGGCACCGGCGGATTTCTGGTCCAAACGATGCAGTATCTGATGGAGAACTACACGTCCCCTGAGGGCGTGCTGCAAGACACGGATCCCGAAACTGGCAAGACGGAAAAAACCTACACCGGCGATCTACTGGAAGAGCATCGCGAGCATATCCGCAGCGGTATGTTTCATGGGTTCGACTTCGATGCTACAATGCTTCGTATCGCAGCCATGAACCTGATGCTGCACGGTGTCGATGATCCCGACATCCACTATCAGGACACGTTGAGCGCCGGCTTCACCGACAAGTTCCCGAAAGCTGCCGCCGACGGCTTCGACGTCGTCCTCGCAAACCCACCATTTAAAGGGAGCCTCGATTTCGAGGACGTTCATGCCTCATTGCTGCGTCAGGTGAAGACCAAGAAGACAGAGCTGCTCTTTCTCGTTCTAATCCTGCGTATGCTCAAAAACGGTGGGCGGTCGGCGACAATCGTGCCGGATGGCGTGCTGTTCGGCTCTTCCACCGCTCACGTCGCGCTGCGCAAGTTGCTGTTGGATCAGAACCAACTGGAAGCTGTGATCTCGCTGCCAAGCGGAGTGTTCAAACCATATGCCGGCGTGTCTACCGGCATTCTGGTCTTCACCAAGGGCGGGCGCACGGACGAAGTGTTCTTCTACGACGTCGAAGCAGACGGTTTTTCGCTGGACGACAAGCGCGATCCGATAGAAGCCAACGATTTGCCGGGGTGCTTGGCCGCATGGCGGAACCGCGATCCTAAGCGCGACACGGACCGGACGCGGAACGCGTTTTTTGTCCCAGCCAAAGATATCCGCGAGGCGAACTATGACCTGTCGCTGAGCAAGTACAAGCTTCGGCCGCATATCGCCCAAGAATACGAGGCCCCAGTGGCCATTCTGGATCGAATGAAAAAGCTAAACGATGACATCGCGTCCGATCTGGCAGAACTCGAGGAACTGCTGGGATGAAACCCACAGAATTAGCGAGCGTCTGCAATATCAACATGGGCCAAGCGCCTGCCGGAAGCTCTTACAACTCCAACGGTGTAGGGCTGCCCCTACTCGCCGGAGCCGGCGATTTTGGCATCGATTTTCCAGCAGCCACAAAGTTCACTTCGATCCCAACGAAAGTGTCGGAACCGAACGATATTATCATATGCATTCGAGCAACCATTGGTGACTTGAACTGGTCCGACCGTGCTTACTGCCTTGGGCGGGGAGTCGCTGGTTTGAGGCCTAATCCCAAATTGCTTGACCGCAATTATCTGTGGCATTGGCTAGTCCACGCCAAAGCCAAGTTGGAAAATAAGGCCCGCGGCTCGACATTTAAACAGGTATCCAGAAGAGATGTTGCCGAGTTAGAGATTCTGCTTCCTAGCACCCTCGACGAACAACGTCGGATCGCCGCAATTCTTGACAGGGCCAATGCCATCCGCCGCAAGCGCGAGCAGGCCCTTACCTTGGCGGATGATTTTCTCCGATCGGTCTTTTTGGCAATGTTTGGCGATCCTGTTGAAAATCTAAGCGGTTGGCCGCTGGAAGCATTGGGATCCGTTTGTAGCAAGATTACTGACGGGACGCATGACACTCCGCCGAGGCAGTCGTCCGGAGTTATGTTCATTACGGGAAAGAATATCCGCCCATTTCGCGTTGATCGCCAGAATGTGGAGTTTGTGTCGGAAGAGGTACACCAAGAAATTTATCGAAGATGCAATCCCGAATATGGAGATGTGCTCTATACGAACATTGGAGCAGGGACTGGGAACGCGGCATTCAACGATGCGAACGTTGAGTTCAGCATGAAGAATGTCGCGCTCTTAAAACCCGATGCGAAATTGACCAATGGTCGCTTCTTGGAGTCACTCTTGAACCATGACGGCTTCAGGCGGCAACTGCTGGGCCAATTTGGCCAAGGCGGAGCTCAAGGGTTTCTTGGTCTCAAGACCATCAAATCCATCAAGGTCCCTGTGCCGCCGGTTGAGCTGCAAACACAGTTTTTTCGTTTGGCTGAGAAGATCAAGTCAGCATCCGCCAGGATCGAGGTCGCGCGGCTGACCGATGAGGACCTCTTCTCCTCCCTCGCCCAACGCGCCTTCCGTGGCGAACTTTAGGATCGTCGCATGCGTCTAAGTCGGATCGAGATAACCAACTTCAAGGGTATAGGCGATGCCACGCAGGTCATCGACCTTAAGCCAATCACCCTGCTGTTTGGCCCGAACAGCGCGGGCAAAAGCACGATCCTACAATCGCTGCACTACGTGCGCGAAATCCTTGAGCGCCGAAACGCCGACCCTGATCAGACAATAGCGGGCGGTCTGATTGATCTAGGCGGCTTCGCCACGCTAGTTCACGGCCACGACGTCAACCGTGTGATCAAGCTTAAGGTCTGCATCGACCTTAGGGATGACCATGGCAGCGAGCGTCTGCCGCTGAACTCCGGCGGGAGCTTTGGCGATCCCGATTTCAGAAATCTCGGAATACGTTACCTCGTCGGCGAGAACACAGAGCTGAAGGAGTACGCTGTCGTTCAGGATATCGCCCTTGGCCTGGAAGTTCGCTGGAGCGATCTGCTTCAGGCGCCCTACGTTGCCAAAGCGCTGGTGGAAATTGATGGCGCACCGGTCGCGGAACTTCACTCACCCGCCCAGCAAGGCCGCGCACATTTGACGGCCTTCAATTTCTCCCACCCGCTCCTACAGACTGCCACCGACTCCGGCGACTTGATCGAGGACGTAGACGAACTACTCGAAATTGAAGAACAAGATGCTGAGGGTGATCCATTGGACGATCCCTTCTCGACGCCACTCGGCAATGAGATCTGGGAACTGTCTCGTGAAACCTCCGCCGACGCGACCGAAAACAAAACTGTCGACTTTCGTATTGCCGTTGAAACCGTGCTCGGCGCGCTGCCCGATTTGGATCGGCCGCTTGGCCTCGAACTCATCGAGATCGATCCCACCCTCACTGCACTTTATCACATCGACGCCGCGCTTCAGCTGTCGAATCAAGGTGGCGAGCGTCGGGTTGCGAATGAATATCAGAAGTATTTGATAGAGCGGCAGCGTCGTGCAGGTTTGAAGGCCTTGCTGGATGAGCTTGTGCTCGGACCAATCCGTATCGTCAGGGACTATGTTGGTTCGATGACTTACATCGGCCCGCTGCGCGAAATCCCGAGCCGAAGGTATCGTCCGCGCCTTTCTCCGGATGAATCGCGCTGGGCGCAAGGACTTGCCGCCTGGGACCTCCTCTATGCTGACCCCTCCGGTCGCTTGCTCGATAAAGTCAATGCTTGGCTGGGTGGGGAAGAGCGCCTTCGAACCGGCTACCGCCTCGAGAAATTTCAATTCAAGGAAGTGCCTGTTCCCAGTCGATTTCACCAGCTGTTCGAGCGGGGTCTTGATGAGGACGATCTTGGGGAGCTGCAAGAACTCTACGCCACGCTCGGTGGCCGATCGGAAATTGCTCTGCTCGATCTCGAGAGGGGCATCCGAGTGGCACCAAGCGATGTCGGCGTCGGAATATCTCAAATGATCCCGGTGATCGTAAGCTGCATTCGCGAGCAACAGGGCGTTCTGGCCATAGAGCAGCCGGAGCTTCATGTTCATCCAGCCCTTCAGGTTGGCCTGGGCGACCTTTTCATCGAGGCGATTCAGACGCCTGAAGGTTGGGTCGGGAGCCATAAGACGCTGCTAATCGAGACGCACAGCGAGCACATTATGCTTCGCCTGCTGCGCCGTATTCGGGAAACATCGGAGGGCGAAGTGCCTCCCGGCGTTTCAAGCCTTTCCCCTGAGGACGTCGCCGTCGTTTACGTAGAATCCAATATCGAGGGGGTGAACTTCAGACCGCTCCGTATCTCCTCTGACGGAGACTTTATTGATCGCTGGCCGCGCGGCTTCTTCGCGGAACGTGAAGAGGAACTCTTTTAATGCCGCTGTGGCGAGAGTATGCCGTCGAGCCATCGCTGTTCGATGACTACAACCAAGCTCGCTTAATTCTGAGCGGCTTCGGCGTTGATCGAGGTCGATTGATCGCGGCATTTCCACGAAAGTGGCAGCGTGAGGTGATACGACAGCTGTCGGGTTACACCGAGATGCAGCGCAAGACGTTTATCGAGAAGCTAAACAAGCTTGATTCCATATTGGTACCTCGCGCTCATCCATACGACGGCAGTACTTCCTGGAAAGAGCAGGCATTTGACTGCGACAGAACTGAGCCATTTCACGCGATTATGACTAACGGTGCGGATGCGCGCCAAAAATCGATCGATGGCACCGGAGACTTCGAATCGATGCCGCTTTGGCAGGTCAAGGGCAGAGAAAGCATACCCAGAAATTCGAAAGAACTGGCGGCCGCTCTGAATTTTCTGCTCGAGCGCTGCAGCGAAATTCTCATCGTCGATAGGGAGTTTATGCCCTCTGGGGGAACGGGTGATAAATGGCTCAAGCCGATTCAATGGATCGGTGAAATTCTCGCATCTCAGGGCCGCGTGAGAAGGTTTGAGCTGCACAGTCTCGACAAGCCCCACGCGAAATGGCCGGCGGGAAAGTTTTCAAACGACTGCACACAACATCTTCCCCGCGTCATCCCCAAGGGTCTGTCAATGACCGCAATTCTTTGGAGCCAAAGGCCTGCGGGTGTACAATTTCACGAGCGGCTGATTGTCACCGACAGGGGCGGAGTGCTTCTGGATCCCGGCATTGACGAAGGCAAGCCTGGAGAGACATACGATATTAGACTTCTGTCTGGTGCCGAGTGCGACGAGTATTTTAGACGATTTGGCGGGTCCTCGACGTCCTATGATCTCGTCGAATCGATCGGGATTCGAGGAGCTCTCTAAGTCCTGAGCGGGGTAAGGCTGGCAAGCGCCTTTTTTTGCCGCGGCCAAAAGCATATATCGGGCCTCCGCAAAAAGTCGGTGGGCGATTTTCTTGCCGCTTCTAGGGATTGGTGGCTCGCCTACCGACGCGAGTCGAGCGAATCGTAGTCGCGTCGGGATCGAACGCCGTCCGGAACTGCCCCGATCCTCGGGTTCATGATGTCGGTTGAAGGTTGGCTTCGCTGCTGAGTGTATGAGTTGCAGGGCTGCACCTTCCCGCCGATGCCCATCGGCACTGGATCAATGCGGAGGGAGCGATTGGGCGGTTCCGTTCGCGCAGCTCACGATACCTGGTACCGGCCCCGGCGCTCGGCGTGGTTTCACGGATCCGGCTGCCATCAACGTGAAAAATCCCCAGTATGGTCATTCGACCGACAGCTTTTTTCGAAGCAGAACTTGCGCGCAATCTTGCCGTGGTGGCGTCTAGGATCGATTTCTGCACGAACCTCTCTCCACCTTCCCAGTTCGTCACGATTTGCACCGTCCGTATGGTCACCCGTGTACGGGTTGATACGCTGGACGATACATGCCGCTAGTCATCGTGACGCCGGACTAGTGATCCTGGCCGTGTTAGGTTCGATTAACGCATTGCGGATCTCAGTCGACTGGCCGAAGCGCTTGCGGTAGTGCTCCAGTCGAGGTGTTTGTCCGCCATTGGTCGACTTTTTCCATAACATCGGGTCTGCGAAAGATGATCGGGATTGCATCATGCCGATCGTTGCAGGCTCGTTCTGTTGGGCCACACTCCCCATTCGCTACTGGGCGATCAATTGTTTGTCTTCGTATCAATGAACTCGCGCCTTATATGACCGAGGCAGCTCTGGTTGGCTATTTAGCCACACTATTTAGCAGGCGTCTTATTCGTGCCAAGTGCGGCTGTCAGAGCCACGTTCTTTCCGTCGCAAAGTCAGCGAACTGATCCGCGGATCCAAAAAAGACATTCATGTCGACTGCATTCCGATTTTTAACGCCTGGGATTGTGGCGCTTCGGCTGAATTGCCAAATAGTCCAGGGCCTTCCAGGTGGGGACGGTCGAAGAAAGCGGCGATTTCCAGTCTTGAAGCCATATTATCGTATCAGAACTGGCTACCTCAGCGAAAGACCGCCAGAACTCGGCCGGCGTGTACAGGCCAACTGGCTTCCGAAATATTGCCTGCAGAGAACGCGACGAGGTCGACACATTCCTTTTCGTATGCCATTGGCTTGCCGTACCAAAGGATGTTAAGTGCAAATGGGAGCGCGTCATCAGTGCGCGGCACATGCCTTTTGATTATTTCGAACTGAGCCTTCGCAGATCGACAAAAACTAAAAACATGAACCACCCCGCGGCGTAACCCGGCTAACTTCGCTTGTTCCCAATCATAATCGAATCGGGCGTCCTTCGAGCGCTCGGTCACCTTCGTATACGCGAAGCGAATGCGCTTATTGCCTGCGACCTTCCTCCCAATCAATCCTGCCTTCCCAGCGGCTGCATCAATTCCATAAGTCGATGATCTTGCCCGGTCGATCAGCTCTGCTGCAATTACTCGTGAGAAGAGTTCCTGCCTCGAAAGATCGTCAACCGCTCGCTCCAGATCTTCCGCGTAAGCTGAAGGAGCTGTGATCGAAAGCAACGAAGCGGCTATGACCAAACGCAGCGCAAAGCGCATGGCAAACTCCAAAAAATAACGGAAAGAACGCAACTACAAGATGCTCTGAATCGCGCCTTATCAAGAGGCCCGCACACTTCCCAGGCGGTACACGTCAGTGTGCGTTGCGATAACACGGACCCGTTAGAGGAACGTCAGCCTTCCATACACGATCGTTGAGTGACGCAAAGAATTACAATCGTTCAAGCTCATTACGAGCCTCTTTACAGATTGGGCGAAAAGGTGTCTCCTGACAACTTTAGCGGAATATTTTTCGTGCCACTGTTTTTGGGAGATTAGATTGCAAGCAACCTCACATTTGCTTTCGTTCGCCTTTGGGCTTGCGCTGACATCACTGTGCTCGGCACAAGAGTTCAAAATGAACGCTGTCGAGCTCATGCCCTCTGGGGCAGCAACCGGCCAAGTCCTCGGTAAAGCTGTGCCCGCAAAACTGTCCGACTGGCCTGCAACTTTCACGTTCAAAAACGCGGCGGGAGCGGGTTGCACCGCAACCGCGGTTGGTCAGCGCGTCATTCTCACGGCAGCGCACTGCGTGACGCACGGATCGATTGGAACGGTGGCGACTAAGTCGACAACTGCGCAGGTTCAATGCTCCCACCACCCAAACTACCCTGCCGACATATCCAATGATTTCGCTCTTTGCGTTGTAAGCGGGACGCTTCCAAAGCTTGGATACGAGCAGCTTAATGCCGACGCTGCAATCCTGCAGGAAATGCCTACCGTCATCCTTCTCGGCTACGGCTGCCTTCAGCCTGGAGGCGCAGACAGAAACTTTGGAACGCTTTATCAGGGCGCTGCTGATCTAATAAGCGTGCCGAAGAACGACAATTTCATTCTGGCGAGTGGTGATGCCGCAGTTTGCTTCGGGGATAGTGGAGGTGGCGCATTCTCTTCGACCGATCCGGCTTCTCGGCGCCTGATTGGCGTCAATTCAAGAGGTGATATCTCAAGAACGTCGTGGCTAGCGTCTACGACTGGATCGTCGTTCCTTCAGTGGGCGAAGCAGTGGAGTGCGGAGCTAGGGGTGATGATTTGCGGGTTGAGCACTGCCGCTCAAGGATGCAATGGATAGTTCGTCATGCGAGACCGCGCATGTAGGTTTATCAGCTGTCTCTTTTTTCTCGCGGCCGGTGGGATTGGCTCGCCATCCTACGCCATCATTGGAGGAACTCCAGTCAATACGGGGGAGTTCGCCGCAACGCTCATTCTGACAAGTCCGGCCGGCAGTTGCAGCGCTACTCTGATCGGTCCCCGTGTCTTGATTACGTCAGCATCGTGTGTGGCTGACGCTGTTCAGATGAGGGTCAGCAACGGCGAAACTAGCATAAGATGCGACCGTCATCCGGATTATCAGCCCATGTTAACGGCCGACGTCGCTCTCTGTCTTCTGGACCAAGAGATCGCGGGCGTTCCCAGCGAGCGTATTCCAAGCGGGCCGATGAACCTTGCTAAAATCGAGCGGGTCATTCTCGTGGGATTCGGCTGCACGAAGCGCGATGGCGTCGATCGGCAACTTGGTCAATTAACCGCCGGCGAAGCGAGACTTACCAAAACGGCGTCTGAAAAGGGCCTTTTGAGCGCCACCGGCGCAAGCGTCTGCTTCGGAGATGGAGGCGGAGGAGTGTACGCCGGTGACGTATCGAAGTGGCAGCTCTTGGCGATCAATTCCGCCGGAGATTTAAAGGGGAGATCTGCGCTCTGGCCGATCGCGACAGCTGAATTCATTGCGTGGGCCACTACCTGGTCAGCTCAACGAAATGCAAAAATATGCGGCCTGGACGAAAGTGCCTGTAGAGCGGGCGGGGGGCTGTCAATAGTGCCTGCTGAAGCAGCTCTCGCAGGGGCGCAAGTCAGTCAAGTAATTCATGAAAGTCAAGTGCTCATAGCCTCAGCTGACGGGGTGACGACAGACAACCAAAATGAGCTTCAAAGGGTCACGAAAGTTCTTGCGCGGAAAGATGCGACTGTGCGTGAACTTGCTAGCCTGCTGTGTGGGCGGCCTCAAGGTGAGGACTACTTCCAGCAATTTGAGCAGTACCACGCTCGGGCGAACACGCTTTATACTCGCGAGACCAAATTCGATAGAGAAGTCAGCGTTGATTTTCCGGCTTGCGGAGTGTCTGCCGCAACATACGAGATGTTCACGACCATCGAGGGCGATTATGCATGGCGATATTATCTCCCTATCCTGAAGAGAAAGTTGACTCCTCCATGGAAGGATTTCGAACGACGTAAGAATTTCTACGTTAAAGATGAGAACAGCGAGTATTTCCTCGATGTTCTTGCCGCCTTGAATCCCGAAACAAATGTTCTTGCCCTAGTTCCAAACGCCAAACTAAAAGTCCCCCTCGTTCCAAAAAAGGCTTCCGCACGCCAGTTTGATGCCGCTGTTCCGCCGTCCACTCGGCCAATCTTTTCGCTGCAGTCGGCGAGCGATGATTGCTCGTTACCTACGCCACTAGTCAACTATCCATTCAATGCTGCGCGGGTGATGGACATTCTACGTCTTAATAGAGACGCGCGCGCGAGCCCCAGGGGCCCCGTGGGGGTGCTCGTCGCAGATAGCGGCCTATTCGGTGCCGGACGAGGCGTGTTTCCCGAACACGTTTTGTTAAAGAGCGGACCGATCGATGCCTTCGCTCAAGCCGTTGATCCTACGTCGCTGTTAGAGGGAACTGACGCGTCGCATGGCACCGAAGTGGCTTCCCTCGCCATAGGAGGGGACGTGCTGGGCCGCATGAACGCTATTTCCCAAGCACCTCGAGTTCAACTCGTTGTCAAGCCAATCTACCGCAAATTCGCACAAGGCAAAGCGAGCTGGGTCGGCACCGAAGAAAACCTCTTCGAGAATCTTTTCGGAGTGGCGAAGAAGCACGGTTCCTACATTGTCAATTTGAGTATCAAAACCCAAGCAGAGATATCGGGGCTGTCCAGTCAGCTAAACGAGTCGTCTCCCTACTTGTTTGTGGTAGCCGCGGGCAATGCAGAGGGTGGCGTTCCGCAACGCTTAGGGAGCGCCGGGCAAAGTCCAATTTATCCAGCCATGTACGGCGGCGACGGCAATGGCGTGTATAACCTTATTGCAGTCTCGGCACTGCATTGGGACGCGAAGAAGAAGGGCTTACGCGTAGCTCCTTTTAGTCATCTAGGAAACGAATGGATTGAGCTGGCGGCGCCTGGGTGCAAGATACCGGTCATTTCTTATGACGCATCAAGCCGCGCCTGGGTGGCGCAGAATAGAACGGGCACTTCGTTCGCTGCTCCGCTCGTGACCTTTGCAGCGGCTCTCGTCAAGTCGGAGAGAGGAGCGGGCGGCACTCCGGTCGACATCAAGCGACGATTACTAATTTCAGCGGACTTGGTTCCTGACGCGGCTTCTGACGTTGTTGATGGCCGTGTGCTCAACATTGCAAAGGCCTTGGCAGTTGAAAACGACGTCATAGAGCTGTCGGGTACAGGCCGCCTAGTGGTAGGAGCAGCGTCGTTTGTTCTTAAGGGGCAGCAAAAAACTGACGATAATTTCATAGAATTTCGCTGCCTTACAGCGACTGGTAAAGCTGCTGTGACGGCCCGGATCGGAGATATTCTAAAAATACGGCCGAGGTTTCGGCAGGTGGGTGCAGACCAAGTTGCTAAAGTGTACTTGAAGCCACTCACCGGGGCCAATCGACTCTTTCGGAATCATGAGTGCGAGCTACCGGATTCACTCGCCATCGTAGCTCGGGATTACGAGCGGGAGACGGAGGAGAGCTTCAACATGGATGAAATCGCAGATCTGGTCCGTCGAGATTAGGGGACTAAAGATGCTTTGGTACGTGAGGCCGTTGCTTATTGTGCTCGCCGTTGCTGCCGGCAGTCCGCAGCCGACGTTTGCAGCGGAGGAGTTCTCCCCTGTCACCTTGCTATCTGCGATGATCATGCAGCTCCAAGAGGGTCGTCTCGATCCGAGTCTTTACGGCGAGCAACTTTTTAGGACGATCGCGGAGCAGACCAACAACAGCGGCCGATATGGTCAGCTGGCTGTGCTTGGACCGGTTACACAGATCAACCTCATGCAAGCTCAAGAGTATCCATCGGGCCGTGTTTACTATCTCCAAGCGCATCACGCTAACGGCGTGTCTGTCTGGAACCTCGGTGTCAATTCGATGTCACAGCGGATCGAATATGCCAATTTCAACGTTGTGTCAGCTTTGCAAACGCAAGGCGCGCCTCAGCCGCAATCCTCAATGGACAGGCTTCGCAATTCAAATCAACCGAATATGGGATGTAAGCTCTACCCAGCTTTGTGCTGAGACGGGTATTGCCAGGGGGAATGAATGAGAACGGCATTTTTGCTCGGCTTGACCGCCGTATTGATTGCTGCGGATGGTCGGTTTCACCAGGGTACGGCTCAAGCCTTGCCGCCGGGCGCCGACGCTTTCGTCGCCAGTGCGAATGCACTCGCCAAATCCGCGGGCGAGCGTGTTGAATTGGGGCGCGCCAACACGCGTCTACGGCAGGTTAGAGCGATGCTGGCAACTCAACTCATAGGAGGCGCCGTCGCGCCCGTTAAGATCCAACTAACTGGTCTTGATGAAACGGAGGTGCTCTGCCGCGCTCTGAGACAGCACCTGGATGTAGCTAGCGGGCGAAACTACATCCAAACTCTTGGTACCAAGATCGAGGAGGTGGGCAAGCCGACGCAGATCGACAACATCGTCACGGCCGTAAGGACGGTCTTTCAGAGCCAGTCGCTCGACATCAAAGGTCCCATCACAACCAAGGCGGAACTCGACGCCGTAGTCAAGGCGCAGACTGACAGATGCGCAAGCGACATCAAGGCCGCTGCAGAGGCGTTTTACGGAGCGAGAATCGCTCCAGGTGTACCCACTTTAAGCAGCACTGGCCCAGAGGAGGTGACCGAAGTATTCTTTAGCGAATTTGCGACCCTCATAAATGTGTTCGTAGGCATCGTCACGCCCGTGATTGTCGAGGGCGCGAAAATTGTTGACGAGCAGCGTAGACGCGAGGCGATAAGAGCATTTCTCTCCAACGATGCCAATCGTTCCCGAATACGTAACGTGGGATCAAAGTTAGCTGAAGAAGTCTCCAAGTATGCACTTTTGAAGCGTCAAGCTCTCGCTGGTTCGGTGCTTGAAAAGATGGCAGCCATTAGGCAGCTAGAGGTGGATCTCACCAAGGTCGACGGATGTAAAGAGTTTGCTTCGAAGCGGTTTAGTACTCGGCCCAGTGGTGCCCCGAGTGATGAATTCGTGAATTGTTGGAGAGCTGTTTGGGCGCGCATGGAAGAGCCGGTGTCGTCGATGCTGAAGGCTGCAGAAAGCTATGATGCATTGGCTGATGCTGGTGATAGTGATACAGCGAAAAAACAATTCTCAGAATTATCCCAGGCGCTTAGCGCGATTGCAGAGGGTTCGGTCACAAATCCGGAGGTCCTCTGGCAACTTGCGACGAGGCTTGTTGCGTTCGGCGCCAAAATAGAGGCTGCCGCCTCGAGCGACAATCGCAAGAAGCTTGAGACTGCGATCGATGGGCTCATGCAAAGTCTGTAGCAGCTGTTTGTAAGGAGTAGGAGAAGCTCGACTTGGATCATTCCCTAACAACGCATACACGAATGCCGCCAACTCGATTTGACTTGCGTCGGAAGCCTTAGGCCGCATTGGCCTCTTGCTTCTCCTTAAGCAGGTCGACTGCCTCAGAGCATGCTATCGAGCAAGGTAAGCATCTCAGGGGGAGCCGCTGAGTACGACCGGGATGAAAATAGGGGCTTGCCAAACGTCGATCCCCGGATATTCTACCAGTGGTTATTCAATTATTTTTATCAGCGCGTGGTAGTCGCATTTTTGGGGGGCGGCAATCATGTCGAGCCCGATCCGTGCATTCGCTCTCACGGGAGTTGCGGTCCTTGTTGCAGGATGTAGCGTTGTCCCGGATATCCCGCGCGAAACTCAGCTTCCGGTAGCGGAAATACTTTTGAACGCGAGCTGTGGACTTCAGGCAGCGTTTAGATATCTCGATCAACCTGCATTCGCGCGGTTCAAACCGCGATATTGGCTGATCAGCGTTGCACTCTTGCCAAAGATCGACTCCGCGATGGCTGTCGGTGCGGGATACAATGGAAGGAGTTCTTCGATCGGAGCGCCCTATGCGACTTCATGGGTGATTGGGTCTCCACCAGGCCTGGGCGTTAACACGACGGGAGAGCGAAATAGCGCCATCACTTTCAAGATCAATTCGGCCGATCTAATCAATGGCGTTCGGCTCGATTGCAGTGATCCCAGCCCGACATTTGGTGCGCTTACGAATAATCTGGGACTTTATGATTGGCTCGTCCGGAGCGCTTCCGCATTAAACGTGAATCCTGCTGCTAGAGCCGACAGCCCAAGCTATAACTCGCAAATCACAATCAAATTCAATGGCGATGGCAGCTATAGTTATGGATTCCCCTTCGGAGGTGCCTTTGCTTCGGCCTCGGGAAGCTACTCTATCGACGAGCAATTGCAGATTAGCATGACCCCTATCGATCCTGCGCCAAAGCCGTTTACGGTCAGAACTCTTCCAGTAGATGATCTTAGATCTGATGCTCGCAACGCTGCCGCGATCTCCGCGGCGACGGCCAACCAGCGCCTTGATCTCCAACAACTGCAGAATACTCTCCGTAGTCTGCGAGCGATTCAATGAAGTACGTTTTATTCCTTCTACTTTTTTCCACTCCACCTGCTCAGCATATCGACACGCCCACGCGCAAAGCCAAATCGGTTTGGACCCTTAAGAGCAGCACCTCCATGGAGTTCTCTACCCCCGCAGCTTGCCAAATCAATGGTCAAACGATTCTCGATAGCCTAGATGAAACAGACACCGTCACCGGAGTAGGATGGTGTTTCTGCGAAAGCGCGCCCGGCTCAACCTGTCCGCAACCCGAGCAGTCGAACAAAGACAGCCGATTTGAGAGCTTCAAAAACAAGCCAAGCTCGCTTCAGCTCAAGCCGAATGCCTTTTCGATTGACGGCAGTACGGACGCGCAAAAGACCGTAGATGTGAACGCAATCAAGTTGTTACCGAAGTCTCTGCGTGATGCTCAAAAAGACATTCAAACGCGCTCCGCGCCGAAGCAGCGACGCTAGAAATTGCCTCGAGATCTCTTTGCCTCTACGTCTTGATTCTGCAATGCTCAAATGATTGCAGCATCAGTGCCTGGTGCCGTTTCGGCCGGCGCTATTCCAGGCAGCGTGAGTTTGGTCGCCGCCACGGCTGCCCCGGTTTGACGCCGGCGAATACTGCGGAGGGCAAAGTGCGGTACAGCCGGCGCATGGCCTTAGCTAATCAACCACCGGGAGCGACAGTTCGCCGCCGATACAAATACAATTGTGGGTTGATCTAAAACGTGATAAATTCGGTGCGTAAGACTAGCACGAGCTTTGTTTCACTCATTGACGTACTCCGCTCATTTCAAGCATCGAAGTTGAAAAAGTTATATTGGAGGGCAGCATGCGGTGCACAATCGTAACCGTAGCTTTCGTGCTTGCGGGTTGTCAGATTGCGACTGCGCAAGTCACGCTCAACCGAGAAGATGCTTTCAATGCGCCAAGCCGCCATGCTTGGAATCTGTTCCTGACCGTAAACCACCCGGCCAAGGACCCTACGCAAGGTAGAGGCCTACCGGACCTGCAGAAAAAGTTTGGTGCGCCCAACGCAATGGTGGTTTGGGAGACATGGCGCCTGGCCCGAAACGAGGTGTTTGTCCCGCCAGGTCAGGAACCTCTGCCTTGGGACGATTTGTCCTTGTCCGGCCCTGCGATCGTAAAAGTCCCTGAGCCTCCAAAAAATGTGCTCATAGCGAGAGCAATGGCACTCGCGATCGCTCCCGAGCTGGGAGGACTCAAGCCAGGTGCGCTCATTGACGATGATGGGATATTCGAGTCGACCGGCCAATTCGGCGAGACGAGGGTTAACCGAAGCACTTACGATTTTATTACCGGTCAAGATCCGCGGTTTAAAATCAACAAGACCTATCGGCTTTGGTCGGTCGATGGTCAGCGCCGTTATGCGAAAGACTGGATCGATCAAAAGATCGTAGACGGAAGAAAGCTACCTTCGATAAATTTTCCGGCTGAAGCTATGGAAGTGAAAGCCGCGTGGATTGATCTGGCGCGCGTAGATTTGGACGGCAAGGAGACGAAGTTTCATACCGCCGAATTCAAGGGCAAGAAGTACGGTCTCGTTGCCTTGCATATTATTACAAAAGACATCCCGAACTGGTTTTGGGCGACGTTTCATTTCAAGGAGCAACTCAAGATCAAGGATGGGGTCGTTGTAGACCTGACCAAGGCGGAAGAGGTGCCTGATGATTATGGACCGCCGGCGGAAGCCAAAGGGACAAAATGGGAGAATTACAAGTTAGGAGGCGCTCAGATCGACTTCATCAATTCGATGGGGCAGCCAACGTATCTTTCGGACGCTTATATCGAGAAGGACATCGAGCACTCGTCATGCATTTCATGCCATTCGAGAGCTTCCAGAACCGGAGATCCAAGGATCAGAGCTCCAGGTAATGACCCCTCTGCAAATGGCCCCCCTAAGCCGGAGTGGTTCATAAAGGATGGCAAGCCGTTTGCCCTTCAAATGGATTTCTTGTTCTCGATGGCTCTTCGCGCGCAGTAAGGGATTAGCATGATCGGCTATGAGAAAGACATCAAGCCGCTATTCTCAGGTGACCAGCGGACGTGCATGCTTCCCTGGTTCGATCTTTGGAACTACGAACAAACGAAATCAAAGGTCGGGAAAATCATCCAGCGATTGAAAAGCGGCACCATGCCCGACGACGATACCGCGCCATGGCCACCGGAAAAAATCGCCATTATCGAAAAGTGGAGGGACGATGGACTTCCTCCCTGATCGCTTTTCAGGCGTGGGGTTGCACGCAGGGAAGGAGTTGTCGCGCTGACGGAGGCGGGTGTGTTGTTTCGTTTTGTATTCCTCCTCCTTGCTCTCTCGTTCTGGTCGTCAACCGGTGCTGCCGCGGCGGGTGAAGTACTGGTGATGGAGAACATGGCTATCGGAGGGCTTAAACTAACATCCGAGGCGACGCTCATCCGCCTTTCGAGGCATGACCAATCAAAATTGCAAGCGGCCCTGGCGGCGCCCGCGTCCGGTGGACAGGTTCTTCTGTTGCTCAGTGGAATCACAGCAAGGCAGGCGACATCGATCGGCTTCGAGATTGCGTTGCTCGCACTGGATTCATCGACCGATCGGGTTCTTGATGAGACAACGTTGGCAAAGCTCTACATTTTCGATCCTCGACCGACACGCAGAAGCATCGATATTTTTCCAGCTGCGCAGAAACCAGCCTTGCGCGCTGCACAGAACCTTCTCGCGATAAGAATACGCGCAGAGGCGCCGGGTTCGGATGTTTCCCCGACCATGCATGAGGAAATTTCTCGCGCGAGCATTTCAATCGATAGGATCGAAATAATCGTTCGATCCTGAGTTTTGAGGGATGTAAGCCAAGTCAGAATTGGTGCCACAGTTCTTATCAGGGGAGAGAAATATGAGGACGACGCGCCGGAAATTCGTCGGATCGATGATAGCTGCGGGAGGCACATTGTCAGTGACCCGCTGGACAGCGGCACAACCCAGCCAACCCTTAGTGCGCTATGATGTGGCTACGCCAGAAGGCGAAAAAATGCTCGAGAAATATGCTCGTGCACTGACCAAGATGATGGATAAGGCGCAAATAGCCGAGAGTGACCCGAGGTCTTGGACGTTTCAGTGGTATACTCATGCGACGGGCGAGAGTCTGCAAAGTGAGATCGAGCGCGTTTATCAGAACGTCCCGCAGTCCGACCCGAAGCGGCTGCTTGCGCTGGCCACGTGGAGCACGTGCCAGGCGCATGGCAGAAACGGTTTACCGCAAGAGCAGCGGATGTTTTTGCCGTGGCACCGGATGTACGTCTACTACTTCGAACGCATTATTCGCAGTGTGCTCGGGGATGAGACGTTCACATTGCCGTACTGGGACTACACCACGCCCGGAAAACGCGCGCTTCCAAAGCAGTTCCGATTGCCCAACGATCCGCTATACAAAGCTCTCTATCGTGCAAATCGAAACAATGGAGAGAACCAGCGCGCAAAGGTCAATGACGGGGAGCCGATTGATCGAGACCGGCCTAACACCCCCCTGACGTTGTCAGTGCTCGGGAACCCCCAATACGATAGCGATGCAGCCAGCACCGGCTTCAATGAGGACCTCGACGGCAGTCTCCACGGCGCGGTGCATGTGCTAACTGGCAATCCGCAGAATATGGGGTCGCCACCATGGGCCGCGCGAGACCCAATTTTTTGGCTGCATCACTGCAATATCGACAGGTTATGGGCAGCTTGGAATGCGGGCGGTCGAAAAAACCCAGACGGCGCTTTCCTCACCCAAAGCTTCGTCTTCGCAAACGAAAGCGGGGAAAGGGCAGAAGGGGTGGTGCGCGACTTCCTTGATCCGGAAAAGATCAAGGTAGGTGCATATCGCTATGACAAGCTGCCGCCCTTGCCACCGTCTCCGACAGTTGCAGCGGAAGACGCAACGGCCGCAAGAGCACCGGCCGCGATCTTTGCCCGACAAACTCAGCCGCAACCTGTTCGTCTCGCGGCATCGGGCGCTACGTCGATCCCGCTGAGCTCGATCGCCTTGCCCGTTTCAGCTCATGTCGAGAATGCCGGCGAAAAGCCGATCATTCTGTTGCTGCAGAACCTTAGAGCGGCGATTCAGCCGAACGTCCTCTACGATGTGTTCGTCGATTTTCCCGGCAGTCCAGGAACCTTGCCCGTGGGACAAATTAACTTCTTTGATTCGACTGACAGCCAGCCGCAGGGCGGTGCATCCCGGCGCTTCGCTTTCGACGTCACCCAAATTATGCGATCATCGGCCGCTCGCGGAGCTCCCAGCGTGCGCGTGGTCGCGGACGGCCAAGCCGTCGACTCTTCCGATGCGATCATCGGCAGCGTCGCCTTGGCTCGCCGATAGCCGTCGCTCATTGCGAAATCACGGCCAGGCGTCATTCGATCGGACTGGTCCAATCCGATGGTGGCTGAGCAGTGGCAAGTTGAGCAACGATCTAGGTGGAGGGCAATATGAAAAAGACCACTTCCGTAATTCTCTTCGTCGGCGTCGCTCTTTTTTGCGGGCCGACGCGGGCTGAAAATGCAGATGCGCGCTACAAGATACCATTGCGAACCGGCGCAATTGCTCCGGTGCCTCTCGAACGATCCATAATGCGATTGCCGTCATCCGCCCTACCCACGGTGGCTTCGCAAAAGAACTTTACGGCTCAAGTCAGCAGTCCCTCCGTTCCCGGTGGTCAGGTGGTGCCATCGCCGGCTCCTTCAGCCGGCGACCCTGCAGGGACCAATCGCTATATAATTCAGTTTCACAGCATTCCGAGCAAAGACCAGATCGCCAAACTACGGTCGCAGGGAACCGTCCTTAACGAATACGTTGGTGGCAATAGCTATTATGCGACGACCACCGGCAAGGCCGCTGCGATATCGGCACAAGACGAAATTGTTCGTGCGATCGTCGAAGTCACGCCCAAGGATAAGATTCAGCCCGAAGTGCTCGCGGAGGCACAAAGTGCCTCCGCTGTTCAAAAGCCGTTCAGCGTCAGAATGTTCAGGGACGTTACGGTTGAGACATTGGCTGCCCAGGTCAAAGCGCTCAATGGCAGCGTGATCGAGACGAGCAAGGCCTCATCATCGGCCGTCATATTGATTGAGCCTCGCCGTATCGAGGATCTGGCGCGATCGAACAGCGTCAAGACGATCGAAGCGGCTCCGCCGGCGAAGCAGCGTTTTAATGACTTGGTGCGCCGAGCGATTGGCGCAGACCTCTTGCAGGCAGCGCCCTATGGCCTCACAGGAGCCGGCGTCAAGGTTGGTATTTGGGACGGCGGGCTGGTCGCACAAACGCACGACGATTTCAAAAATCGACTTACGATCGGAACGCCGAATGGCAGTGTCGACCGTCACGCTACCCACGTTGCAGGGACGCTGGGAGGAACCGGTGCGCACAGCAAGGATGCGCTGGAAGAGCAGCAAATGTCTGATACCCTCACTCTCAGCGGGCATCCGGCCGCCGTCAGCAGCACTGCTGAGGCTGCAGCTACCTCTGGCCAGCCTGCAGCTGCGGGCATCGACAAGCAATGGCAGGGCGTCGCACCAGAGGTGAGCATTGTCTCGTATTATTGGGACAATCCTACTGATGCCCATGAGGCGGCGATACAGTCTCAGGGCATCATGCTTTCGCAAAACTCATGGGGCTATACGGTCGACCAGCAGCTTGGAAATTGCTCGCTATATGGAACCTACACCTTGGAGGCGGAAGGGTTTGATCAGGTCGTTTCGGGCATTTTCGGGCGAAGGATCCCGATCATCTTCGCAGCTGGCAATGAGCGCAATGATGGAGACTGCGGAATGTCGGCAGCTGCGCCCTATGCAAATTACGGCAATATCGCACCTCCAGTGACTGCGAAGAATGTCCTGGCAGTCGGAGCGATTAATTCCGATGACGGCGATATGACCGAGTTCAGCAGCTGGGGGCCGACCACTGACGGTCGTTTGAAGCCCGACATCGTCGCGCCCGGCTGTCGTAAGACAGGCCAGGTCACTTCCACCGTCCCCTCCAACGGCTATGCCGGCATGTGCGGAACATCGATGGCCGCTCCTGCAGTTTCTGGAGGAGTAGCGCTTCTGATCGAACAACGGCAAAAAATGGCAAAGCCTGTCTTGTTGCCTTCGAGCATCAAGGCCGTGCTTATTCATGGCGCCAACGACATAGTGCCGGCAGGACCGGACTATCGCACAGGTTTCGGGGCTGTGAACATCCGGAACTCCGCCGACCTGATAAAGGCTGACAAAGTGACAGAAGGGGAAATTACCACTAGCGGACAGATGAAGACTGCAACTCTACAAATCGCGCCTGGTGCCAAACAGCTGAAGGTTACCCTTGCCTGGGATGATGAGCCGGCTTCAACCAATGCCAGCGTCAGCCTGGTCAACGACCTTGACCTGAAGCTGGTCTCACCCGGCGGAAAGCTTCATTTGCCATGGCGGTTGGACCCAAAATCGCCCGACTCGCCCGCAGTGCGCGGTGAGGATCGTGTCAACGTCCTCGAGCAGGCGATAGTGGAAAATCCGGAAGCAGGCGCCTGGAAAATCCAGGTGCATGGCTTTGCAGTTCCAAAGCCGGCACAACGTTTTTCGCTGATTGTGACCGCTCAATAGATTTCGATATGCCGGCACATCTATGGCCAGCCCGCTCTTTCGCGTGGCGGCTCAAGAGCGGCGCGTTTCTTGGTGTCGCGGTACTCGCTGCGCAGTTCTCTTTCGAGTCGCCGCACCGCGAGCGCCGCCCTTAGAAGTTGGTGCAGATCTGCCGTTGGCCCATAACTGACCCCGTAGCGCGAACGGCCCGACGTCCGATCGCGAAATCAGAGAGAACCCGCTCATCGTCCTGAGCTGATCCAGCCTATGAGCGCCCGCCTTACTGGAGCGTAATGCTCTATCTTCTTTCCAAGCCGCGGTATCCTTACTAGGCCAGGGACGGGCGCGAAGGGGCCTTCTGCGGCGGGAAAGCGCGTTTGCCCGGGGAAGCACCGTTGTCTCCACGCGTTCTCGCCGCCCGTCGTCGGCACATCTATTGTGCCGGCGCCCATCCCCGCACTCGCAGTTTCAGATTTTTTGAGCGGAGAAGCGCCCGATCTCAGGTGCTGTCGTCCAGCGAGAGCACCTGAGGCGCAATGGTCGAGCAAGTTTTTTTCTAAGTTCTCTCCCTCCGGCGAGAGAACTGCAAAACTTCGGAAGTATGCTCGCGTCTTCAGCTAGACTTTCGATTTGAGAGCCATGCAGGTCGCTGGCGTGTCAACTTGTCAACCGTGTCAACCCAAGAACTGCCCGAACTGGCTGGCGGATTTCTGGGGCGCGCTTGTGCCGTATGCGGTAGGGGGCGGGGAGGGACCCATGAGGGCTCGTCTATGTGGTCAGCTAAGCGTTGCTAGCAGATGCTTCTGTCTATGTGGCGTTCGCTCGAAACGGTGGAAGTCCGATTGGAGGGTACGATAGCCGCACAGGCGCGCGTTCAATAGGAATGCTAGAAGCCGCGAGAAATGAACGGCCGATGCCTCGGAGACGGGATCACCGCCCTCAACGAATCTGGATCTCATGCTAGGAGGGCGTAGTTAACTGAATAGATCTGCGCAAATACAATGCCCGAGCACGAACTCACCCGCCGAGTTATGTACGACCTGGTCTGGTCGGAGCCGATGACAAAAGTCGCCGAACGTTTGGGGATATCGGACGTCGCTCTCAAAAAGATCTGCGACAAGCATAGGGTGCCGACGCCGGCGCGCGGCTATTGGGCCAAGAAGGCGGCAGGCAAGCCAGTCAAGCACGTCCCCTTGCATGACACGGCCGATCCGCAGCACGAGCACATCAGCATCTATGGCTCACAGCAGAATTTGACGCCGGAAGTCAGAGAGGTCTTGAATCAGGAGCGCCAGCGTCGAAAGGCTCTCCGGAAGATAGCGCCGCCTCCGGGCGCCTTCGAGCCGACATCACCGGTCGAAAATGTGCACCCGTCGATTGCAGCAACCGCAAAAGCGTTGCGGAAAGCCAAACCCTACCGCGACGACGTTGTGCGGGCCAGTGGCCCCGGCTGCTGCGGGATCGAAGTTGGCGTCACAAGCGTTGAGCGCGTGATTACCATTCTTGATGCGCTTGCGCGAGCGTTGGAAGCGCGCGGGCTGTCCATCGAGTTGCCCGGCAGTTATATGCGGGTCGCAATGGAGCCGGACGAGCTGACATTTTCGCTTGTGGAACGGATCGAAAAGCGCCCGCACATCCCGACCATGGAAGAACTTGCCGTGGAAGAGCGTCAGAAAAAGAAGCGCGAGCGAGAAACCCGCCTCTGGTCTCTCGGCTACAAGCGCGCCTACCCCGAGTTCGATTTTGTCCGGTCCGGCGAACTGAGCCTTCAGATAGCAAACGAATATGTCGGGTTGCGCCGCAACTGGGCAGACGGCAAACGGCAGCGACTGGAAGACCTCACCGACGACATTGCAGGCGGAATTGTTGCCTATCTGACCGGCATCAAGTCCAGGCGCCAAGAACGTGAGCGCCAGCACAGAAACTGGGAACGGCAACGGCATCTTGATGCGCTCGCAAGGGCTCGTGAGGAACGGGAGACAAAGAGAGCTGAGTTTTTGAGCCGGCTCGGTATGGTCTCGGCTGAAGCAGGCCAGCTAAAATCGTTTGTTGCAGGTTTGCGCAGCGAGTTGAAGAAGAATGGCTCCGGCGAACTGGCACTCTTGTTAGAATGGGCTGATGCGTATGTCTCTCGGCTTGAAGGCGAACTAACACCTAATGCGATTGCGGAAGCGCTCGGTGACCAAGAACTGTTTCCCGACCCTGATCCGCTGGTGCTGCCGGAGGCGCAGGAAGACTGAGCTCGGTTCACCCCTATGGAAGAATTGGGCAGAGTCTCACAGACCTTCGACAGCTGCCCCAAGCATTAAAGCCAAAGTGTGGCCTGGCCGCGAATGAGCAGAGATACCTGCTGAATTACGAGCCGATGCCGTGATTCCCATATACCGCGCCTATTTTGCAGTGGTGCTTGTTAGGTTCACAGGTTGTAACCAGCGTCGCTTCTAGTTGGTGGATTTTTGGGGCGCGAGCGATCGCTGGTCAGCGTTTGATGGTCGGCGCCGAAGTGCTGGAGTGTATTTGGGGTGTATGCGCAGTTTAACGCACCAGTGACCAATTCTGAGCCACGGGGGCACTTCTAAGAACGAACTCGTGGAGCGAACCTGACCCGTTAGCACTGGCGCAGGGTGTGCAGGCTTATGGAGGCTGCCCCGCTCACTCGTCACCGCCAGGTTTTCTTTTGATTTCAAATCCTTGTTCTTTGATGTGAAGGCTGTGAAGGGTTGGACTAGACGCACACATGAGAGGCCGAATTGTTTCGCCCTCGCTTAGCCTATATTGCATGAGGCGGGGCCTTCCGCGAACCCGTCGCACCTTTCGCTTTGCTTGCTAGCTCATTGAGTTAGCTCGCAAATGTGGCGCGTGACGGGTGCGGTGCTCCCTTCACGCGCCAACATACCCGCCACGTCAAATGGGAACGGTGTCGTCGTCGGTCGGAGAGGATTGATCCGGCCGACGGCGCACTGGAACGTTCTTCAGTTGGATGTTGAGGTAGCGCATCCCCGTACGATGCTTCTCCTTAAGGAAACCCTTCTGCAACATCGCTGTCGCAAAGCTCTTTTCGCGCCACGGGCGAACCGCGTTGGCGCCCGACCAACTGACGAACGCGTCGTACAATTGCCTGGCAAAGACAAAGCTCGGCTCGCTGCTACCAATCGGCGAGGCGACCTTCTCGACGCACTGAGCGATAAATGTGCCCACCGGATCCATCTCCTCGCGATATTCCGCCGTCGCGTCCATGACCTCCTTCGGCGTTTGCAGGCCATGATTCAGGTAGTCGAGGGTCCCCTGAATAAGCCAATTCAGGATGCCCGACCGCTCTTCCCAGAGTTCCGCCATCACGTCGTCCATTGGTCGCTTTTCAGCGTTCGAAATCGTAACCGGCCAAGGCACAAAATTGACACGCCTCCAAATGCCGTGGTCCACCCCGCTAATTTCCGGCTTGTGGTTTCCCGACAGCACGAGCTTGAAGGTCGGCCGAAATTCAAAAAATTCTTTGTTCAGTGACCGTACGAGCATCGGTTCGCCGCCTGTCAGTGATTTGATCAAAGCCTCTTTGAACTGCACCCCCCGCTCGGGCTCAGAAGCGCGCACGAGCCGCGCGCCGGGCAAGCGTGCGAGATCAGGGGTCGCTTGTGCTCCTGACCTCTGTTGGTCGCCCGACAAGGATTCAAACGCAATCGTCGCGCAATACGGTCCCATGATTCGTGACACAAGCTCGACAAAAGTCGATTTCCAATTTGAGCCGGTGCCGTAATTGAATACAAAGCACTGATCCCCAGTGAGTCCGGTCAAGGAGTATCCGTGGTAACGCTGAACAAAATTACGAACAGCGTCGACCGGCAGAAATCGTTTCACAGCAGCTTCGAAATTCGGGCAACGCGCTTCAGGATCGTACTTCACCGGTGCGACCTTGCTGATGTTGTCGGCCCGAGAATGCGGATGCAGTTCCACCCGATAGCTTTTGATGGTGCGTTCGCCGTAATCAGAGGCATCCGGATCAGGAACATCGGCCGAGTGAAATCGAATTGTGCCGTTCTCAACGTTGAACGCCAATTTGTCTGAGTCGAGCTCATCAATCGTAGCGATGCGGTGTGGTTGTGCCTGCTCGAGCATTCCACGGATTTTTCCGCTGTTTCCGGACGAGACGGAATATTTCTGGCGAATGAGACGCCGCGCCGAGACGGTATTCGCGGCATGCTCGCCTCCCGCAACGATCCGGGTCAGCATGCCCCACCGCTTGTCCTTCTTGGCGTCCGAGCCCTGCTCCCTTTCCAGCGCTTCCAGGGCCGGACGCGTCGTCTCCGCAGCATCGATAAGGCCCTGCTCGTACGACGTCGGCAAGATCACGTCACTTTCGAGAGCGATACGAGCGGCCGTTTCTTGTGCAAACAGCATTGCAGCTTGAGCTCCGCCCTCCTGCTCCCAATGCGTGCCCTTCCAAACGTGCCATCCGACATCGCGCACGTGAAGAAGGTCAGCTCCAAACCATTTGAGCAGCCGTTGGCCATTTCCAACGTCGTTTTGAGGTTCCTTCGAGCAGGCGACCAACACTTCTTTAGTCAACTCAGTATCCGGCGGATCCTCGCTTGCCTGTGCGGCGGGGTGCGGGGTGTGTTGCGAACCAATGTCGTAATGACAATCGGAGTCGCTTTCCGCTTCGATCATCCTGCAGATCCGTTCGTGAGGCGGAATGTTTTTTTCGTCGTTTTCCAACTTGTAGTCTCTTTCGTATCGGTGAGAATTGACGGCGGCGCCAACAAATTCTTAGGCGCACGACACAGCGATTGCGCATCGACGGTTCACGTCAAAAGCGCATGGCTCTCCGCACTCGAAGATCGAGTTCGGAATCTTAAATCGGCCGTAGCCGAAAATTTGGTGATGGTCTCGGCGAGCGTGTCGGAGGCGGAGCCCGTAAGAGCTTAGCCTCTTATTGCTGGCCGTGTCTGATCGCGCTGTCGCAGCTTATGCATATGTTGCGCAGTATCTTGGAGCGAATTCCAGCTAACGGAAGATGGCCAGCCTCACAGCCACAAAACTCATAGGCATTTTGATCGATAGCAATCATTGGAATAGCCGTTCGGAGTCCTTTTGACGGGCGACGGTGCGCTTGTATTTGCGCTTCTTTTCATCCCACGTCAGATGTCGACTTGCGCCGGCGTGAATTCATCCAGCTGTCGATGTCGGACCGCGAATATCGAACGGTCCGGCCAATCTTGATTGCGGGCGGCCCGTCGCCCGAAACAAACAGTTTTGCAAGCGTGCTCTCGCCAATTTGGAGATGAAGGGCGGCCTCACGTCGGGTGAGCCACGCCTTTGGGACGAAGTCGGTGGGCTTGGGTTGGGCGATCAAAGACATAGCGTTGCTTTCAAGTTGATGCATTGGAATCAGCGCACAACTCTTCTAGCGCGACTTTTTCGATTGGCCTGATTTTGGAATTTTTTCACTGATACGGGGCATTGTATCAGTTTGGTCGTCTTTTTCTTCGAGAGCTTTCCGCCTTCACAGCTCGGAAGCTTCGCCGACCGTTCCAAACTAGCTTGAGGGTTTGCGAAACGTTTGAAGCTTTATAAGGGTATTTGTCTCCTTGTCTGCGCCACTCTTCCATCAGACGACGAGCCACATCTATCCGACGTGACTTTCCAGGACCCCGGAGGCGGTCGTACCCTCTCGTGGAAAGCGATAACAATGTTTCCTGTATCTTTAGGCGGAGGCTTGCCGGTCTCCCTGCCCGTTTCACCCTCGCGCCTTCGGATGCCGAGGCAAGGCTCATTGGCCAAAGCGTCAATACCTGCAAGCTATCTAGAACTGCATGCGAAACGACCGGCTTGCGTACGCTGTTCTTTCGCGGCCGAGTCTGCTTCTGGACGATTGCAAAACCAGACACGTCGAAATCAGTGGTCTCCAAGAGATCCAATCGGGTCCATTCCCACGGATGAAGTGCTTGGATAGGTCCATTTCTAAAGGCGCCGTAGGCGATTAACGTCCCGGCCAACAAGGCGCCGCGAGTTTCGCGCAAAAATCGCTCATCGATTTCTTGCCATAGAGCGTCACTGAGAACTTCGCGATGCTTTTGTCGGATGCCCAGACGAACCAGTTCCCAACGGGAAAACCAACTCCACGCCTCGTCGAACGTCCACCACCTCTCGTGCGATGCTGTATGAGTTATCGAATCGCCTGAGGCAGCGTGTCGACGGCGGACTTCTCTTTCGGGACCACTTTCGGACCTAGCCATCGCCCATTGCCTTGGCGAGGCTCGCTCCGATGGCGTTAGAAGCGCGCTTGAGCGGATCGTTGTCTAGATGGGCATACCTCGCAGTTGTGGCAGGTTGCGAGTGACCCAAGAGCTTCCCGATGATTGGAAGTCCGAAGCCCGCTCCCGCTCCGTAACTGGCATGAGTATGGCGGAGATCGTGAATTCTCACCCCCGCCAAGCCTGATCGGGTGCTGACAAGCTTCCAGGGCTTATTGAGATCATGGCGCGGCTGTCCGACGATATCGCTAGCAATCACATAGCCATCAATCTTTGGGAGTTTTTCGAGAATGGCCAAGGCCGGGGCGTTGAGAATAATGGCCTTCTGCCCCGTCTTGCTGTCGGGCAGTAGGAGCAGACCGCGCTGAAGGTCAACATAGTCCCATTTGAGTTCGAGAATTTCCCGAAGCCGCGCGCCAGTGAGAATCAACAGACGCAAGGCGGCGGCGACATGAGGCCCGATTTTTGTCCGGCCATTTTTCGGGATGTGCTTCGCGTTGGGTTGGTCTTTGTCTACGGCCCACGGAATGCCCACCGTCTCCGCTTCACGAATAGCGTCTCCTAGGCGGCCGAGTTCCGCTGAGCTTAGGAACCGTTCGCGGCGCTGCTCGCGGAATGCTTGGACGTGACTCGCCGGGTTGTGCCCTTTGGGAACAAGGCCGCAGACGGCGGCGTACCGAAAGACAGATCCGACGAACTCGACGACCCGATTCGCAGTCATCGGCGTCTCTTTGCCGATCTTCCGGTGCATCTTCGAAACGTCGGCGCTATCGATCGCATCGAGCTTGCGGGTGCCGAGGAGGGGAGCGGCGTGCTTACGGAGATAGATGCGGTAGTTCACGACCGTGCGCGGCTTGAGCTTTGTCTCGGCCTCCTCGCTGAGATACCGCTCACCGAAGTCGGCGAATATTGGCATGGCGCGCTCGGTCGAGCGCTTGCGGGCGGGATCCTGTCCGAGCGCCACGGCGGCAAGCGTCGATTTGGCCGTAGCGCGCGCCTGGTCCGGCGTCATGCTTGTGGAGGATCCAAGCACCATCCGCGTCTTGCCGACGCTCCGTCCGCCGGCGCCACTGCGGTACTCGACGCACCATCTCTGGATGCCGGAGGGAAGAACCTTGAGGCAAAAACCGGTCAGTTCGCTGTCGTAAAAGATGGTCGGCTTGTCGACCGGTTCTATTGCGTCAATCGTTCTCCGCGTCAGCTTCAGTACCGGCACCAGGACCTCCAGAATCGCCACCGAGTCGCCACCGTGACGGGAATGGCAGGATATCTCGGGAAATCACGAGACCGGAGTTCATTAGTATTTTGAGTAGCTTAGGTAAAGCTGGAAGTCTTGGGATAAGTCCAGAAAACTGTGAAATTCATACTCATAACCTGAAGGTCATAGGTTCAAATCCTATCCCCGCAACCAAATTCGGATTGACCGGATCCGAGACGGAAACGGCCCGCGCGAAGCGGGCCGTTTTTGTTTTGGCGATGGGATCGCCGCGCT
>Ga0214543_1004184_pt1 | contig 27556 bp, 26 predicted proteins | sample CNSS2metaG_FD_160094 | JGI IMG/M metagenome (GOLD analysis project Ga0214543, IMG submission 160094) | Root nodule microbial communities from cowpea collected in UCLA plant growth center, Los Angeles, California, USA - CNSS2 | ecosystem: Host-associated > Plants > Roots > Nodule | place: USA... | reverse complement strand
AAAAGATTGTTGTTCTTTGTACAGACTTACAAAATACAAATGTAGTTGATTGTGGCGACAAAGTAAATGACGAAGCACAAGGACTATACTTTTATCTCCATTACATAGATAAACATGGATAGTTCCTTATCTACACCAAGTCTGATTATGGTTCCTTCCTTTAATCCGTTCTACTTGCAGAATTCTTTCCACCCACAACTTAAGTAGCATTCTTTGTTCCTTCTTCCAGACCGTCGAATTGTACAAGGCCAACAATCACTTTCAGCATTAACCAATAAGTAGCGTGCCCTCTTTTTAACAAAAGCTTTTGCTGCAAATTCGGATTCCAAGTACTGAAAAAATATACAAATTCTTAGTAATAATTAGAACAGAAGAAAAAATATTGCACTATAACATCCAAGTTTAAGAATCAGATACCAGTGAAGATGATTTTGCATCATTTGCAGATAAGCATTTGGCCATTGAATGGTAAAAATCTACAGGGTCATAACCTCTGAGACTTAAATAATCATTACTATTGCTGACTAATTCAGGAGAATATTCAATCTCAATCCCCTGAGAAGAAAAAAGCTTAAATAAAAACGTATTTTGGTCAACATAATTCATATGTATGATTTTGTTTTCCTTGAGAGTGTAGTATTGAGTCATCTCTAAGACCCCTATATATAGGATTAAGTCTCCATTCTGCAACCTGTGGATACCAATATCATGTTTCTTCTGACAAGGATCAATAAGGTGAATCTTGTCAAAGTTTAATTCATGTCCCCAAAAATAACAAATGCATCATCCAATCGAATGTATCTCTGCATCAATTTAAAAATTGATATTAATGAAATTAAATTTAATAAGCCAAACACGAGATTATGAATCTTAAAATAATACCTCAAAGACCAATAGTTCGGATTTAAAGCAAGTGACAAACCTCGAAGAAAACAAAGGTCGTTAGGGATTAGGAACCAGTTTGTAAGCAGGATAGTCTATTTCTTTCATAGACAAACTGAAAATGCGAATCTGAAATTAACAGTGTCCACAATATAGGGTCCCTAACTAGTATAGATAATCCAATTTATAAAAAATTGAAATTTCACGTGCTATATGAAAGCTTCAGTTTTGCATGAAACACTCTTCAAATTCAACCATAACATAGTTTCCTACCGGATCACGAAAGTAGTTTGGACCCATCTCCATTTGTTGTCCCCAGTAATGAAAGAAAGTTTCATCAAACTGAACAAACTTCTACACAACAGTCTCAAAATGGAAGAAAGTCATATTTTTGATTCATGTTTACAAACAACAAAACTATTACATATATCGAGCAACAAGTTTTTTTACAAAAACAAGTAACTATTTATGGTCCAGAAGTTGAAAACTTGATGAAAGGTTGAATCTTTACCAAGAACCGAACGATGAGTGTTAAGAAAGATGAAATCATAACTTTATAACTTACCCATGTTGGAGATACAAAGGAGATTGAACTCTGGAACCAATTTTTAAAGGAATAGCATTTTGCAGAATCGTTTTTGTTGGCCTCAGAATTCTTCATTGCAGAAAATTTGGATGGTGAAGTTCCAAAGATATTTACACAAGTGAAAAGTTATCAGTATATATAATTGTGAAACAACTCAAGACTCCTCGAATGGAAGGTTCTACATTAACCATCATTATTTTAATATTTAACTTAATTATAAAAAAAATTAAAGAAATAAAACCTTCATTAATGGATGTAGACATTTGGATGATTGAAGTACATTCCATAATTACTTTTAGAGGTACAACTGCCCCATGCTATACAATCAATCATTTCCATAATAAAGGATTAAATCAAATAAACTAAATAAATAAAATTAATTTGGTGCGCAATTTACATATTTCCAGGACGAAAAGCTTATTTAGGATATTTTGTTTCAAAGCTTCAAGTATAAGAAAGACTTAAACTTTGAAGAATATGTATATATCAGACAATGTAAAGGAAGACCAAGGCTAGAAATGAAGTAAATGAAGTTTCAGGTACAATAAACAAATTTTCTTCAGTGCAAATGGATTCCAGCTTCAATAACAATGGATTACATACTATTTTTAATATTTTTGTTTTTCTTAGAACATCTAGTTTGATATTATTTTATTTTTTATTTCTACATAATTGTTACTTACTATTTGGTAGTAATAAAGAATCTAAATTTGGTAAGGAGAAATTTTTAAATCGTAAATTTAAACCTTGAATGTGTTTTAGTTTGAAAGATTGATATGGAATGTAAATGTCTACAATGCTTTTGTTTTAGTAACAATATTTTTTCTCATAATTGGCAAGACGTCTAATCCAATCACGGAGTCCAATGTAGCTTGCGCAAATGCAAGACTAAAAAGAAAGTTGATGCTAAAAGAAAAGAAAATAAAATGTACAGAAAAGAGTCATAAAGTCCTACTTGATGAAGACTACCAACGGAAAATAAATTGCATACCACTCTCTGATATAACAATGATGGATTTCCTGAATCGCGAGATTCAAATAAATAATGATATCACAGGGAATTATAATGTTCAACCACCTCAACAGAAAACTAATGCAATGAAGTGAATATTCCTTAATGAGAGTTTTCATCGTCAAAATCTACTTCAGAAATTTCAAGTTGCAACAGAGTTCTCATTGGAGTTTCATCAAAGTTCAATAGGTCAATCATCATCCCAGCCAGTACTAAAAGATGTTGCAGTACATCAAAGTACAACTTCACCAATTGAAAATATCCTTAGAGGTAGTACTTAGTAAATTTGTAGTATATAAGTTATAGATTGTTGAAATAACTACAACATCATTTAGATATACCAATAAGGTTTTCAGATTCACCACCTGATCAGAACGAAGACATGGAAGAGGAATGTATAGCACAAGATGACGAAATTGCACTATCCATGAATCCGAGATAAGAATTTGTTCAATACTTAAACCTTTTATTCCTTCTATATTGTACTTCATTTAGTAAGCATATATTTTATTATACATAGTCTATGCAGACATTGGAGATCCAGTATTCATATGCAGGGAATGTAAGGCCTATATGTGGTACAAGGAAAGGATTAAGAAGAACAGAAGATGTGTGAATCTGACTTTCCATTTGTGTTACGGTACTGGTAAAGTTCAACTACCAATTCTAAAAGAGCCACCAATTGTTTTGCAACGCCTGTTATTTGACAATGAATCGAAAAAGAGCAAAAACTATCACAATCATATTAGAACATACAATATGATGTTTGCGTTTACATCACCTAGAGCAAATGTTGACAAAACTTTTAACAATGGAAAAGGACCGCCTAATTTACGAATCCAAGGTGAATCTTGTCATAGAATAGGGAGCCTTTTACCATACCCGGTGGGCTTCCAAAGTTTGCCTAACTATATATTTACGACACCGAAAATGAAGTTCAAAATAGAATGAAGTCTTTAAGGTACATGAATGTTTCTTCCATTGAATGTAAATGAAACAACACAAGTACTTATTTAACCTCTTACTCTTGCCAGAAATAAGGATAATATTGATTTGGAAATTGTGAGCAAATTAAAGAAGATGATGGATGATTTCAATGTTCATGCCAAATCATTTAGATTGGCAAGGGTCAGATATAGAAACTAACCATTTGATGACTTGAAATTGAGACTTATTGCAGACAGGACAAAAGATGGATGGATATACAATGTTCCCAATGTTTCAGAAGTTACAGCCCTTATAGTTGGTAATGTTGATACGACTTCAGGTAGAGACATCATAATGGAAAAACAATCTGGCAAATTACAAAGAATAAATGAATTGCACACAAGCTATCTAGGCTTTCAATATCCTTTACTATTCCCATATGGGGAAGATGGTTATAGACATGATGTGAATCATCGTGATAGACCAGGATTCAACCACAAAAGGAATAGACTGACAATTAGGGAGTGGTTTTGTTTTAGGTTACAAACAAGACAGTCAGAAGCACTAACTTTGCTTACATCTAGACGACTTTTTCAGCAATTCATTATCGATGGATATACATGATGGAATCCGAAAGATTGTCATTCATTAAATATAATCAGTCTAAGTTAAGGCTTGATAAATATAATAACATATGTCAAGCTTCCAGCACTTCACAAAGTCAAGGATCACAACAAGGAAAGAGGGTTGTTCTTCCTTCATCTTTTATTTGTAGAAGAAGATTTATGGATCAACTGTATTTTGATGGGATGACAATTTGTAGTTGTATGGGATTTTCAGATCTTTTTATAACTTTCACATGCAATCCTAAATGGCCAGAAATTACTAGAGCATTGATAAAGTTAAAGTTATCATCAACAGATCGTCCGGATATAGTTTCAAGGGTCTTCAAGATTAAGTTTGAACAACTTCTCACAAATCTAACCAAAAATCATTTATTGGGTAGACTATTGCATGTAAGTCATCCCTTTATAATCATAATTATTTAATACTAATATACTAATTGTTTTGTGCTTATTTTGTAGTCATGTATACTATAGAATTTCAGAAGCGCGATGATAGAAGACTATCCCTAGATTCCATACAAGAAGAACTTGAAGATGAACATTTACAATTCAAAGGACCTATGACAAGGGCAAGGAGCAAGAGATTGAAAAATCACATCTATTTAAGACTCTTGATACTACAAGCAACTGCAAGTGGAAATTCAAAGGATATGAAGATCATGGGTTGGAGCACTTTTGAAGGATAGTTATTAGGAAATTAGTTTATATTTTTAAACTTTGGGTTTTCTTTTAGAAAATAAGTTATGTTTTTGGGCTTTGGGCTTTCTTTTATAAATTAGTTTATGTTTTGGTTTGGGCCTTCTTGTAAGATTCTTAGGTTTTCTTAAACTCATGTGCCTATATATAGAGGTACCAAAAACTATTGTAGACACTTTTAGTCATATATCGAATTTGATTTCAGTAAAGAGAGGATTCTCTTTGTTCTTGGCTTAGGCCTCCGGTTCTTATCAAAGATTAACATCTTTGTGGCGAATCTTCACTTGACTTATCAATCTGCTAGATTGTGGCGTCCTACATCTCTATCTTATTTTGCGTTCTTCTCTGATTTATTCGAGTCGTGCCTCTTGAGGATTCAAATTCAGAAACGATCATACTCTTTCCTGGATAGGATCGTATCATGCGGTCTACCTCATGCACACTTGCTCATCTTTTTGCATCTGAGTAGCAAATACCTAACTCCTGATGATATTAACAAAGTCATTTCTGCTGAAATCCCTTGTCCAATAAATTGTCCAGAATTACATCAATGTGTTCAAGATCACATGATACATGGTCCATGTGGAACTACAAACAGATCATTGCCTTGCATGAAAAATGGAAAATGCTCATGGCTATATCAAAAGATGGATATCCACATTATCGTAGAATGAACGATTCATTAACTGTGACCAAGAACGGTGTTTGCCTTGATAACCGTTCTATGGTTCCTTACAACCGAAAACTGCTTCTAAAGTACCAAGCACATATAAATGTTGACTAGTGTAATCGTAGTACTTCGATCAAGTACTTATTCAAATATATCAACATGGGTTACAACAGAATAATAGCTGCCATAGTTCCACAACAGAATGAAACATATTTGAACAAACAACCAGTAGATGAAATCAAACAATATATGGACTGCAGATATGTATCTCCCTGCGAGACATGTTGGAGAATATTTTTGTTTCGCATTCATGGACGAAATCCAGCAGTAAAAATGTTATTTTTCCATCTTCTGGGAGAACAAACAATATACTTTAAGGATGATGATGAAATGTGTGATATCGTGGGAAAAACAACAGTTTTAGAATCAATGTTTACAGGTTGGATTGGATGGAAGGTAATAAGAAATATGCAGAAGCTAGAAAACTAACATATGCTGAATTCGTTTCGAAGTTTGTTTATGTTAAGAAAGATAAATGTTGAAAACCAAGGAAAACGGGAAATACTATTTGAAGGCTTATTTGGGTATATATATATATATATATATATATATATATATATATATATATATATATATATATATATATATATCAGAACAGTTAACAATGTAACATATTCTATATGTAGAGAAGCTTGCTTAGCTTTAGGTATTTTAACAGATGATACATAATATGTCGAAGCTATAAAAGAAGCAAAAGATTGGGGTTCCAGACATTATCTTAGAAAACTATTTGTTACTATCATGTTGTCAAATAGCGTTAATCATGCAGAAGATGTATGGAAGAAAACATGGGAGTGGCTAGCAGATGAAATTCTATACTGAGAGAGAAATATTTCCGAAATTGCAGGTTATCTCTATTTAGTTTAAAATTTATGAATTAGATGACCACATGATATGTCTTGCAAACTAATAAGAAACTCTAAAAAATTGTATGCAGATTTAACCATCGAAACAAAAATGCTTTAAAACTTGACTTTGGAGGCAAATAAAAGAAGTTTAAAATTCTTTCCAACCATGCCATATCCAAATGGTTTTGTTTTACAAAATTGTGGAAATAGGTTGGTATATGCAGAACTGAATTATAACATTGCTGAGCAACGAGATTTGTTCTAATCCAATTTAAGATCAATGACAAGTTAAGCATTCTTATTCTTTGTTATTGTAGCACTTTAAACCAAAATGACATTATTTAACAACTCTCAATATCAATTCCATTCAGGTGAATAAAAGAAATTTTTGAGAAGATTAGTCAGGTGTTATTAATAAACAAATAGGTGTATTCTTTCTCTATGAATATGGTGGAATAGGAAAAACGTTCATGTGGAAAACACTGTCAGCAACATTTCGTTGTGAAGGTAAAATTGTACTAACTATTGCTTCAAGTGGAATAGCTTCTCTATTACTACCAGGAGGAAGAACAACACATTCTAAATTTAAGATACCAGTACCAACACTAGATAATTCAGTTTGTAACATTGAACAAGGATCTGAAGCTTCAGAGTTCTTAAAGAAAGCTAAAATTATTATTTGGGATGAAGCTCCAATGGCGCACAAATTTTGTTTTGAAGCTTTAGATAGAACTCTAAATGACATAATGAGTGGTATGAGAAAAAAGAATTCCATTTTTGGAGGAAAAGTGATAGTATTCGAAGGTGACTTTAGTCAAATCCTTCTTATTATACCAGGAGGTACCATATTTGATATTGTAAATTCCAGAATCAATGCATCTTATCTATGTGAAGTTCTGACATTGACAAAAAATATGCGTTTGCTACAATAAGGTTTACAAAGCAGTACTGCATGCGAGATTCTGGAATTCTCTGATTGGATTGTTAAAATTGGTGATGGTAAGTTAGAAGAACCAAATGATGGTTTAGTAGAAGTTGAAATACCTAAAGAATTTAACATTTCAGAGTTCAATGATCAAATAGAAGCAATTGTATATACAACATATCCAAATTTAATACACAAGTACACAAAAGAGTCATTTTTGCAGTGTAGAGCAATATTAGCAAGTAGAATTGAGACAATCAATAAAATCAATCGATACATGTTATCGCTAATTCTAGGTATGTCAATTGATATCATGAATTTAATATAGTTGAACTTGATATATTTCGTATTAATAATATTGTTATTAATATATATATTAATTCTATATAGGGGAAGAAAAAGAATATCTTAGTTCTGATTCAGTGGATGCTTACAACGCTATCACTTTTGAGTTCCTAAATTCACTTACTATGTCTAGACTTGTTAACCATAGAATCAAACTAAAGATTGAAGTACCAATAATGCTTTTGAGGAACTTGGACCAAGCTGAAGGATTATGCAATGGAAGTAGATTAATCGTGACCAGACTTGCAAACCATGTCATAGGTGCTAAGTTGATAATAGGTAACAAAGATGGACAAGAAATTTATATTCCTCGAATGTCAATGTCGCCCTCCCAATCCCCATGGCCATTTAAGCTAATTAGAAAGCAATTTCCCATCATGCTGCTATATGCAATGACAATAAACAAATCTCAAGGGCAGTCACTAGATTTTGTCAGATTGTATTTGCCGACACCCGTATTTAGCAACGGTAAGCTCTACATTGCAGTTTCTAGAGTTCAAAGTAAATCTGGATTAAAGATATTAATCCATGACAATGAGAACAAACCTTCTAGCAAAACAACAAATGTTGTTTACAAAGAAGTGTTCCAAAATGTATAGGTTATGATTACAATTACATTTTTTGTTATCAATTTCAAAATATTTTGTCCAATACTGTTTACCAACATCAACGTAGCGTAAAATTTTGAAAATAAAACTAAATTTATAAGTGCAAGAGAGTCACTTACTTTATTTGGAGATGCATCAAACCAGGCAAACCACCTTTCAAAGATCTACCCATGATAAACGTTGAAGATCAGAATGTCAATGTCCAACAATGAAATATAAATCTTTGCAGTGTTAACTACCAGATTAAGAAATCCTGAATACAATCACAAATTAAAGACCACAAACACAATTTTCCATACATTTAATGTGCTAAATCTAATAACAACCGATAGACTAGGTAAGAATCTTATTCATTTATATTTTCACACAGATTTACAAATATTTTATTTACAGGAAATTCATAGACAAATCATAGTAATGGCATAATACTTACCAAGAAGGATCCATACTTTCTTCTCTGGTGCCATTTTTACTATTTTTCTTACAAGTTGAGGAAGTTGGATGACATGAACGCGTGAATCAAGTACTTTAGAATCTTTTAACCTTTACCATTGCTTTGTACCATTAGTCAACATATGCCACACTGCATTTAAAACAAAACCAACCAATCGACCAACTCATGCTTACTTTACCTAACTACACCACGATAATTCATTTATGCATCTCTATTACATAATAACGTCATGTCTATGTTTCTAATAATATTTACATATTCGTTGTCAATATATAACATAATATTTGTAACGTAAGGACGTTATATTTCTATTTTTAAATGTAACAGCATAAGAAATTACAATGGCAAGAACCAACTAAAGGAATTGGTTACATATACTTTGAATGCTGTTATTAAATATATCCGACAATAAATGTTGTATACTTAGATATCATTCCTTACCTATACAAATTAATAATAAGGAACATAATAATTGTACTTGTTAAAAAAAATGAATTACAGTTTTTGAAGTGACATATTTTAAAGTAATTTATAAACATAATTATGATAGACAAAATCAAACTATAGACGAAGAACTAATAAAAAAACCATCTCCAATTTTTAACTAAGTAGACGCCAACAATTCTTTGATATACATTCACATCTCTGATCGTCATAATCACATGATTTAGATATTCATACCACATGTCCAAATCATTACCTACGCCACCCATGTTTTAGTTAAAATATTATAAAATCTTGATTACAAATACTATTTTTAATTGATTTTTGTAAAACGTAATATTATACATTTTATTATTATAATATGTTACCCTTTTAATAACTTCATAATAGCTTTTTTGTTATAAATATATATTGATACAATAATTACTATTAGAAAAACCAAACAATTACTCTTCAAAATTACTTTTATACAATACCAGGAAAGTAATTGAAAAATTTGCAAAAATAAATTCATTATAGTTCATCATTATTATCATCAGCAGTGAATAAGATCATTGTGGATAACAAAATAAGCATTTATAATTAATTACACAATAATTCATCATCGAAAGAGGAACTTTAATAAAGAAAATAACAACAAAAATTGAACTATGGATAAACCACATTAATAAAATATATAGATGTATATTAAATACATACTAAAATGCCGTCTAGGTGTTGCAATTGTTGCAAACAAACATAAGATACTTGCATAAAAACTACATACAACTCTAAAATCTAAACCTTAAGTATATGAATTACATTTTTGTTGTCATTGTCCATTACAAATTTCATTGTATCAGCAGCTACTAACATATTATCTTTACAGAATCTTTTCCAGCCACATGTGATATAGCATTCAAAAGAATATTTCCAGTCCACCGTTCGGCAAGGCCAACGTCTGTAACTTCCATTCGTAATGAAATACCTCTTTCTACCCTTAACCAAAAAATTTCTAGCAAAATTGGAGTGCAGATACAGCAAATACAAAGCAATTTATTTAGACAAAAAATCGAAAACAAAATACCAAGGACAAATTTAACACTATAAACAAAAAACATGCCAAACATGAAGTTTGAATATCATATTCAGTTAACTTATTCGTTAGGTTATCTTGACCATTATGAAGGCCATCACCAATCACCGTACTAGCATTGTCAATAACAGCATCACCATCATTGCCAATAGAAGCATTACCATCATTGTTCAACACATCAACTGAAACCCTCTCATACACTATTTCTATTCCTTCAGCCAACAAAATCTTATGAAGAAATACATTGTTTCCTATATAATTTAAATGTAGGTAAACATTATTGTTCAAATCGTAATACTTCAAGAAGTTTGTCAAACTAAACAAAATAAGATAGCCATCTATATTTATGTCCACAAATAACTCAAACTTTTTGTATATTGGATCATACAATTCTACCTTTGAGTCAAGTTTACGATCATGTTCACAAAATATTTGAAACTCTTCTAGCAAAAGTATATATGGTTGTTCACAAACATGAAAACCAAAACCAATATTACTAACAATAGATATACGTAAACAAGACGATAATAATAAATAAGTATAAAAATTGATACCTTCGATGTATCAAACTTGACTCTGAAACATTGGAAAAACCTAGGTGAACATGAAGAATTAGATAGTAAATGAGATCCCGACTGCCCTACAACAGGATATTGGACTTCATTCCAATCTAAGTCAAATACTCTTAACCAAAAATATCTATCACCGTAGTACAGAGTGCAGACATATGCAACATCATCTATATCATAAAAAACTAAAATCTATTTGCCACGGATAAACTTCCTCTTAGCCATAAGACTTTCCTCGAATTCAATATTCAAAACATTTCCCCTCAGATTTGAGAAATAATTTGTGCCCATCAACAACGTTTGACCCCATTCCAAAAAGAAACATTCCTCAAAAACTAAAAACTCCTGAAAAAAAATACCCAAGGTTTTAAGGTTGAATCTAAACAAAAAAAAAATGATCTTTATTACAAAAATGATTTTCGAAACCCAAATAAAGAAAATGACTCCATGAATGAATACATGATCATGATTGAACTCTACAAGAAATTGTTGCAGAAAAAAGAAAATCAAAGAATGAAACCATATAGACAAACCTAGCTAGGATCCATGAACATTATCGAGCTTTGAAAGAAGTTGTTAAAACTAAAGCATTTTTCACTTGACATTTTCTTCTCCATGTAAGCTAATGAAAATCACACTCTGTAGGGGTCCATTTTTTCCTAATTCAGCAACGTATATATGGAGAACGAAACAACAAAACTATTTAACTGCAACTATAGGAAACGAAAAAGCCAAATCTTTAACACACAGTACGAAACAATCGAAAAGACACCCTGAATGTGATTATTATCATACGTTGCCGCTCAAAACCACAACCCTCACATATTCTCAAGAACACAATCATTTAAATATTTTAGATATATTTCACTTCTGCTTCTTTTTTTTGGTAACACAACACGTTTTTTTAAGTGGGTTATTGGAAATTAGATGACATTAACAGAAAAAGGTAATTTCAGTCTACACGAGGATTAGCGCGATCATAGAGAAGCAAAGATTGTTTTTTTTCATATTCATCTATAATTGATTGAAAAATAAAATAAAATGCATAATTGTGTAACAAATGCATACATTATGTCAGAAAACTAAATGCTTAACATGATACTATATGAAATATGAGTCTGTTTCCACCTTTCTAAATTTCTCCTTGCTAATTTTTTTTTTAATTTTGAACGTATTTTCATGATCACATAAATAATACCAATAATAACAATAATTTAATTTACTTTTTAACCAATATAATATATAATAATTAAACAAAATACCTACAACAACAATAACACAAAGACAAAAAATAACTACAACAACAATAACACAAAGACAAAAAAGGCCCGTGCGTACGCACGGGTCTCATACTAGTATACATATAAAAAAAGAGTTAAAAAATAACCTACAAATACCTAAAAGATTATGTTGAACTTTCATTTCAATGATTGGATATAGAAGAGTTTATTTGTTTTAAACACCTTAAACCGTTTAACTTTTAAACTTAACTTTTCAATTCAATTGGATAATAATTATGAAATTTGGTTTCAATGTCGGGAACATGTTAGTATTTTCAATATTTTGGTTCTTATTTTTTTATTTTATTTTAATTAATAAATTTTTGTTCTTTATTTTTATTTCTTTAATATGTATATGTTTTATCTAGTTTTTGTTTTTATAGTCTTTAGTTATTTTATTTGTTCAAAATTCGCATCCACAATTTTTTGTTTTAGCTTCGATTAAGGATTTCTTTTGCAAAATTTTTTAGATTAGTTGAGGAATACTCTGGTTAAAGAAAAAATTGATACTTAAGTTTTTTATTTGACACACCTCTTCCTTGGGAGTAAACCTAACAACATTTTAACCTATTTCTTTTTAGAAACATTTTTCTAAAGCAAGAACAAAAAGAAAAAAGAAAAAAGAAATGCAGAAACAAAAAACAAAGAAAACCTTTAGTGAACTCGTGGTCATCTGTCCCCACACCCGAATTGCTATCAACCCATTTACACTTGAAAATTGACACTCTAAAAGTTACATAGTCAACTTCCCATATTTCTTCTATTATTCTGAAGTAACTTATGGATGTCATAATTGGATTTTTGTCCTTAGAACTGATAAAATGTACAACTTTAGCTTGAAGCGTAATCCCACTATTTTGAACTCTACTTTTGTCATCTTTCATCTTTGAATAGGAATAATAACTGTTTATGTAGTACCCGCCATATGTGATCATATCGGTGTTCGGTCCATGAGCTAGCCTCAATAAAGTTTCAAAAACATTTGGAATCGTGTAAACTTTTTTCTTAAACCATGATAAGAAAGTTTTGTTATGTTCATTAAGATCCCATTTTTCACTTATACGTGGGTGTGCAGACTTCATTTCATCAATGTGTTGTGAAATGTAAGGAATCACTTCTACAATATTGTTTAAGATGTAGAAATGGGCTTGATCAACTTCTTTTTTACTAACACTTTGAATCTTCACTCCTCAAACACCTTTGACTTCACATTTACATTCATGTCTACTCTTAGGAACTCCAACTAGTTCACAACTTGGCATATAACTTAAGCAGAATTCAATGGCTTCTTCTACAATGTACCACTCTATAATTGAAGCTTCTGGTCGATACTAATTCTTGTAATATCCCTCTAAGATTTTCATGTACTCTCAACTAGGTACATCCATCTCAAGAAAACTGGCCCACATAATCGAATTTTCCTCACTAGAACTATCAAATGAACTATGATATCAAAAAATGAGGGTGGAGAATACATTTCCAATTGACACAATAGTCTAATGGCCTCACTTTCCAAATCATCTAACACTCGAGGGTCAATAACTTTCTTGCATATTGCATTAAAGAACATACGCAAACGTATTAGAATACCTCTAACAGAAGGAGGTAAGATGACTCAAATAGCTACTGGTAATAGTTGTAGCATGAGCACCCCAATCATGGGACTTTAAACCAAGTAATTTTAAATCTTGCAAAGAAACAAGGCTACTAATATTTGAAGAGTAACCTTGGGTAACCTTCACACTTCTTAAACACTGACAAAAATTTTGCTTCTCTTTTCTAGAAAGAGTGTGACAGGCTGGGGGCAGGTATGTGTGTCTTCTAATTGATTGTGGATGTAACTAAAAACGAATGCCCATGTTGGCCAAATCTTGTCATGCTTTTACTCCAGCCTTGGTCTTTCCTTTTACGTTTAGTAAAGTCCCGATGATGCTATGACATACATTTATTTTCAACATGCATCATGTCTATACAATGTCGTACCTCAAGTTTACACCAATATGGAATATTAAAGAAGATTGATCATTTCTTCCAAATGTTTTTCTCTGTGGTCTTCTTTTTTTGATGTTTGTCGAACACAATATCAATGTTTTTCACCTGGTTGTATACTTCTTCACCATTGTGGGGTCTCATAACAACTTCATCCTCAAGACTTCCATTAAATGCTTTTTTCATTCTATGGTAAGGATGATTCTGAGGAAGGAATTTTCAATGTTTTGTATACACAGTTTTCTTTCCGTGTTTCAATTGAATATAACTTATGTTTTCTTCACAAATGGGACATGCGAAATGACCTTTAACACTGTAACCGCTCAAGTTTCCATATGCTAGGAAATCATTTATAGTGCAAAACAACATTGCACGCAAACAAAAAGTTTCTTGACAATATGAATCGTACACATCAATGCCTTCTTTCCATAACAGTTTCATATCATCGATCAAAGAATTTAGGTACACATTAATGTCATTTCTAGGTTGTCTAGGACCCGATATCATCATAAACAACATCATATATTTTCTCTGCATGCACAACAAAAGAGATAAATTGTAAATCATCAAAAAAACTGGCCATGAACTATGTTTGCTACTTAAGTTCCCATAAGGATTCATACCATTTGTAGCAAGTCCAAGTCTTAAGTTTCTTGGCTCTGCACCAAAGTCTGGAAATGTTTCATCAATCTTCTTCCACTGTGGAGAATCAACTAGGTGTCAAAGAAGATTATCACACTTTGATCCATCAATGTGCCATTTTAGGTTCTTTGCATCTTCTTTAATGGAAAACAATCATTTGAATCTAGGTATTATAGGCAGGTACCACATCACTTTAGTAGGTGGGCCATCTTTGTCTTCATCACCACTTCCATCAATTTTCTTTTTCAACCGCGATAAACCACATGTTGGACACACCTTCAGTGAAGCAAACGCGTCTCTATATAAAACACAATCATTAGGGCATGCATGTATCTTTTCATATTCAAAACCCATTGGACATAAAATTTTCTTTGCCACGTAATTATAAATATGTAACATGTTATTTTTTGGAAGCATCTCCTTTAGCAATTCCAACAATTCTGTGAAACTTTTATCGATCCATCCATTCCTTTCTTTTAAACTAAACAATTTCAAAGTTGCTGACAGTCGTGTAAAGTTAGCGCATCTTGGGTACAACTCTTCCTCTAAATCAAACTTAAGAGAATCAAATAAATGAGCTTTTCCAAAATTTTCTTCCTTAACATCACATACCATGTCTTCTAAATGATCGTTCATCCATTGGTCTACATAATCTGTTCCTCATGACATCGTAGGCTTATCTAATACTTCTTCATGCTAAGTCCATAGTGTATAACTCCTTACTATACCGAAGATGAATAGATGATCACACATTGTGCCCAAGTCATGACGTATTTGGTTAAGACAACGAACACAAGGACAAAAGTATGTCTCATTAACAGAGATTGAGTGTTCTTGAGCATATTGCAAAAACTCAAAAACACCCTTTTCATACTCTTCACTGATGCAGCCCTCATTCATCCAGCTTCGATCCATATTATTTTTGTAAAAAACTCCATCAATCTTAAACTTTTAATTCTCACAAGGTGAGGCCCTACCCATTCGAAAATATTATTTTTCATAATTTCCTAACACGTATACGAAGAAGTCAAACATCATAAATTTGACAAAATTTCGACAGCATTTCGCATTGGTCTTTGAAGTACACAAAATGAAAGAGATCACTTATGATCACACTCAAGTATGCATCTAGAGAACAACACAAAATTGCCTCAATCGAAATTTTATCAAATTTATTCATAAACCTAAATATAGACGTTATAGCCAATTATGAAAAATATTTTTTTCAAATTGTCTGATCAAACAATTCAAGATTTAATACAAATGATTAAAAATTAAATCATTTGTACTAGATCTCAAACGGAAACTTAGGTCCGCTAAAAAATGTGAACTAAAATTATCATAAATCTTCACAAATAAAATAATAATGCAATAATAATATTAAAAAATTACAATTATTTTAACAATGCAACACATCTAATAATAATTATAAATTTTATTCCAAATTTATCAACCCTTATAAAATTTCAAATAAAAAAAATAAGCCAAAAAAATCAATAAAATAACATAAAAAATATTTTAACATCCTACCCATCTAATAATATATCTAAATTTTATTCCTAATTTATCAAAAATCACAATTTTTCAAATAAAAAAAAGAAGCCAAAAAGATTAACAAAATAAACACATACATGAACCATAGCAAAATGAAAAACTAACCTCTTGTAGCAAAAATAAGGATGCAGATGGAGGAGGGTGGGCTACCAGCAAACAAAGCTTCACGGTGGAATGGGGAAGAAAACCGTACATTTATGTGAAATGGAGACCAAAACGAAATCCAATCAGTTCAAAATGCTTAAATCAGTGCACAAATCAAAACCCAACAAAAAACTGACGTTATGTGACATCGAGGATGAGTTAGACCAACGTCAAATTTGTCACTTTATTTACAAAAATGTCACCGGTCATTTTTTACATTGGTTTTCCCCTGGGCAAACATTAATTGGGTGACGTTATAAGCACTTTTTGTGTTAGTGAATACTTATTGCATCTGCACAAAATATTTTGGCAGAGAGTTCTCATTGAGCATTGTCCTTGCTAATTCTTCCAGGGACCTATTTTTCCTCTCTGCAACACCATTTTGTAGTGGTGTTCTAGGGGCTAAAAATTTATGAGAAATGCCATATTTTTCACAAAAGGTTTCAAAGGCTTCATTTTGTAATTCACCACTATGATCATTTCTATAGGATATAATTTTCAAATATTTTTAATTTTGAATAACAGTGGCAATTTTCTTAAAAAATCTAAAGGTGTCATATTTAGTGGAGATAAAGAATGTTTAGGTAAACATGAAAAATCATCAACCAAAATGAGACATTAATAATTTCGACCTATGCTTTTGGTTATAGAGGGTCCAAATAGATCCACATGAATTAATTCCACGGGACCAATGTTAGAAACATGTTTTGATTTGAATGATGTTTTTACCTATTTCCCTTTTGACAAGCATCACATAATCTATCTTATTCAAATTTAATTTCAGGCAAGCAATGACTAGGTTCTTTGAAACAAGCTTATTTAGGTGTGACATGAATGTGTGTTAGTCTCTTATGCCAAATCCAAGGTTCATTATTTTTAGCAAATAAGCATGCAATGGAATAAAAAGAGGTTTTTTTGAAATCAACCATATATATATATTGAGTTCTTTTACCAATGAAAATTAACTTATTTGATGATGCATGGTAGATCACATAATGATTAACCTCAAAAGTCACTTTTAAATCTTTATTACACAACTGACTAGTGTTGAGAAGATTATGTTTGAGTCCATCAACCAACAATACATCTTCAATTTCAACAGCAGAGGATGTTTTTACCTTTCCAATACCCAAAATTTTACCTTGTTATCACCATATGTAATATGTCCATAGACTTTGTAAGATATCTTGCTAAACTTTTTCATATCTCCAATCATATATATTGAGCAACCATTGTCCAAATACTACATTGATTGTTTGGCCTCAAGACTTAACTGCAAAACAAATTAGAGGGAAAAAATAGGTACCTAGTTAAATTTGGGTCATTTCATGTTAGGAGATTGAACAATTCCTTAGGTACCTATTTAAACTTCCCATTAGGAATACCACAATTCTTAAAATAGTAGGAATTAGATGCATGACAAAGTTCACAACAATAAAAACAAGTAACAAATGATGGTTTGCTCAAGTTAAGAAAATTTCTGGACTTTAATCAGTTAATCTTACCAGTATAAACTTTGCCTTCTCTATTAAGAATACTCCTTTGGGAACTTAGTACCCCATAAAGATTAGATATGCCTATGGTGTACTTAGTACCACATCAAAATTAGATCTGCCTATAGTGAACTTAGTGAGGATTTTCATTAGACAATCAATTCTTTCTAGCTATCTTGGGAAATTTTCACATTTGGGTATGATTCTCTTGCAATTACAAACATGATTCTTATTTGTTTTTTCTAATTCTTCCAGGCTAGTTTTCAAATTTTCATTTTCTTCTTCTAGTTGTTTTAATCTATTTCCCAGTCACCTATTCTCCCCTTTCTCCATAATATTTGAATATTGTAATTTTCTACCTTCCTCATGCAGTTCCTTAAATGCATCAAGCAATTGATAACATTTACTTTCATCATCATTAGAGTCAAAGTTGCTTAGACTACCTTAAGAGGATCCTGAACCAACCATTAAATATAAATTTGTTTCCTCCTCAAGACTTTCACTGGATTCACTGATGTACTGAAAGCATTTTCTTCCTAGGCGATGTAAGCTTTCTTTTTCTTATTATACTTCCTTATTTCACTATTCTCTTCTAGTTTTTGTTTCGGCTTAAAGACAGGTGATGAATGCATATTTTTGCCCTCATTTAATGTTTAATCTTAGGTATTTCATTGAATTTTTTGTGCTTAAAAGATTGATTTAATTAAGATTTGTGATTATTATTGAGTTTCTGACATAAAAATGGTTTAAAATGTTTCTTTTTAGTTGCATAAATTATCTTTGAATATTCTAACGTTTGTTCATACAACTTAAGTTAAAATTTGTTTCATTGAAGGTATGAAATTACATTAGTTCAAGTTACAAAATAAGGTCAAAATCAGTACATTCTGAAAAGAAATAAGCCAGGAGAAATATACACCCCAGTTTCTACTTATACACTATCCTTTCTCAAATGGGCCATATGAAACCTACTCCTACACCCCTATTTTTCTATTTTAACCCCTTTTACCACTCAAAAAACCAGCTTCAATAATAAGTTGCCATGTGGTAGTCCACCATCAACAAAATTTATCCAATTAAAACATTTAACGTGGTATCAATCCTTGCACTAATAAGTTGCCCAACCAAATTATGCCACGTATCCATCATCTTCTTCCTTTCTTCCAAATCAGAAACCTAGGTCACTTTGACAACCATCTCCATTAACTCGTCGGCATCCACGAAGCAGCAATGGAGCAGACCACCGCGAAGTGCATATCATCCATCTCACTAGCACTTGTAAGACGCAAACCACAAGCCACCATTGACGTTCCTTCGCGCGCATGGTTCAACTTCTCACAATCACACAACGCCTGGAAGACATACCACCATGAACAAACCAAACCACACGTCCCTCGAGCCTCCTACAAATGCAGCAACCACGATTAGAACCAACAAAAACCTAACCACTTGTGACCCAGAACACATCTCTTCACGCACTTGCAACCACCATGAAGGGAGCCATCTTCATCAACCATCAACACGTTCAAACTTTCTTCATCTGCACAACCACCAACCATCTTCATTTTCCATTCTCTTCCACCAGAGATGCAAACCTAGACACGACACAAAGCACACTAGAACGACGCAGATCGGAGAGCCAGCACCTACAACGTAATAACGTGAAACCCTAAGGAGGAAGGAGAAGTTTCGATTTGGGAGAGAGAAAAGGGATGCCACTTGTTAGTCCCTAACTAGACAATCAAAGTTAGTTAAATATTCAAATCTAGTCAAAGTTTATCAAATGAAGAGGGGCTAAACTACTATTATTGATATATTTGGATTTCCCTACAAATTTGGACCACAGGATTGCAAAAGGCTGATTTAGAAAATTAATCCAAATATTATTTAGTGATAATTTATCAAATATCTTTAAGTAATTAATTTATTTAATTTATTTAATTATATCATAAATTATCAACCAACTATATATTGATAAACTAGAATGCAATAATTGGGTTTGTCCATTTGATTATTGTTGTGATTTGTATTTTTCTCTATCTTTTATATCTAAATCAAGTAAAAGTAATGATTTTTACATTGTAGCAAGTTAACATGGTGTTAAATCTACATAACATATCAATCTTATGAGTTCAAGGGTTTTTAGTTTTAATTGAGAATGCACTTTGATTAAATTTAGAAACTTTCATGTACTTGAATGAGTTTTTGCCAATGAGTTTTTAACAAGAATTAATAAAATTGTACTTTGGTTAATTAGTATTTTACTTGATATTATTAGAGGTAAAACAATAGACATGATTAAGCATAGTGATATTTAATTGAGAATGTACTTTGGTTAAATTTACTATGATTAGTTTACAAAGTTCTTGCTTTTATATGAGAATGTACTTTGGTTAATAGTGAGAACACCAACAAATTAATTGAGAATTTACATTGATTAATTTGTAAATCTACAAAAATAATTAATTAAGCAATAATCTTTAGATAATTGATGATGAATCTATTTTGAAAAAGAAGTGGAATCAATCTATTTTCTTTATCATTGTTTTTTATATCTTTTCATTTTTACCTTCTATTACAGATTCAGTCCTCTTAGTAGTAAATTTCACAACAGCCTTTGCAATAGTCTTTAAAGCTACAATATGTCTTTTCTCTCCTACCTCATCTTCTTTGAGTCTTCCTAGTTCCAATTCATGTTCTCTAAATTTTCCAAAGAGAATGGCCATATTCATGCTTGTAAGATCACTTGATTCAAATACTATTGTAACCTTGGGTTGCCATGTTCCGTTTAGACTCTTTATTATCTTGATATTAAGTTCTTCCTTATGAAATTCGTGCTTGGAACCAAGAGGTTATTTATTATATGAGTAAACCTTTTTGGAACATCATAGATGTTTTCTCTAGTCTTCATCCTAAACATTTCATATTCTTGGATGAGAGTATTTTTCCTTAATCTCTTGACCTCATTTGTGCCCTCATGTGTCACCTCCAAGACATCCACATTTCTTTTGTTGATTCACAAACAAAAACCCTACAAAATTCATCCAAAGTTAGTGCAAAAGAAATAATTTTTTTGCCCTTACATCATAATGTGCTCTCTTATTTTCATCAAGTGTCCATGCTGAGAATTCTATAGGAAAAATTTTACCATTTTCAATCTTTTTAGGTTGAAAGGGTACATTTACCACAACATCCCATACACCTTTGTCAACTGATTCTAAAAAGATTTTGATTCTAATTTTTCAAAATGGGTAGTTTTCTCTAGCAAATAAAGATGGTCTGTTTATAGATGCCCCTTCAATAATTAGCCATATTCAGGATATTTTTTATCGATTAAGGTTTTGATTAACTAGCTCTGGTGCCAATTATTAAATTTTCTACAGCTACTATTCTCAAAACAAGAGAGAGAGGAGGGGGGTTTCACAAAAAAAAATTATTCTTTTTAATTCTTGAAATTAGTTTCTTGCAATTTTTAATCAATCAACAAGGTTCATTATAAATACTATGAAATGGATTTTATTCAAAGATACAAGATAGGTGAAAGGGATATAGAGACACATAAAAATAACCAAATTTATATTGGTTTGATTCTAACGAATCTACACCCAATTTTCTTCTCAACAATCTTAGCGAGAAGATTTCCACTATATAAAAAGAGTTTAAAATTACAAGTGCACCTCAATAATTCTAAACCTTAAGAATCAAGAACTTGATACACTTATCAAGAACCACACCCTAATGCAATGCTAGACACACTTGCATAGAGACCATCACCTACACAATGATACAGCATGAAGAACTAAAATATGCTAAAAGTAAAACGGAACAATGCCAAGCAAGAAGTCTTAAAATCAAACCCATTTGGATTGCTACTTGATGAATTTTAGAAAACCTAGGAATGCTTTCTCCAAAAACACAAGAATGCCTTTATCTCACGATCTCAACTTTTAGAAATCAGAATTTGTGCCTTAGAAAATCTTTTTGTGACTGTTTTAAAAGAGAAATATGCCCACTGATGATATTAATCGATTATGGAATTAACCTTATCGATTAATGTCCTTTGGTTTTGGAAATCTGCAAATGTCTTCTATATTAATATATTAATTGACTAATATAGAACAATTTTGAAATCCTGTGACTGTGTTTTGTCTTAATCGATTAGAATAATGAGCTAATCGATTAATAAATATCAGTGGCAAATAGATGTTTTGAAATGATTTTGTTTCGTACCAAAATTGATGATAATTTATTATGTTGTGATTAATTTGATTTTATGACCCTTTTGTTTGGCTTATAACATTATCAAGACACAATTTACTTATTTAGACTTAGACCTTGGATGGGGTTACGGTATATCATTATATTTTTTCTACTTTCAGTAACATTTTATTATTATTATTATTATTATTATTAAAAACGTAACCACAACAATGCTTTTAATAAGAAGAAAATAAAATTTTTAATTTTTTCTTTTTACTTTACTTTGCTCAGCATAAATCTAACCTAATTTAACTAAGTCTATCATTCATTCCCCTTCCAACCCCATTTGAACCATGGTGGATCACACATGTGTCAGAGGTCACTCGCACCCTTAAGCCTCCATTCGAAATCACCTCTATGTCTATTGTGACGTCTCCGAACAATCCCTCCCCCCTTCACTTTCCCCAAAAGTATCACACTCAACCTTCCCAATGCCAAACACAAAATCATTGTTACCATTGTCACGTAACTCCACCGTCTTTAAAAAAAAAAAAAAAAACTTGCTACCAAAGACAACATGCCTTGCATTTTCGCTATCGATTTTGAGGACTGAACATCGCATGTAGGAACTCCATAACCATAACTGTTTGAATCTTTGACTTTGTAGATCCGTTTCGCAAAATAAAAATCATTGAATCAAAGCATTGTTGTTGAGCATTGAAGATTCACCTTCGGATTTTCTCTAAATTTCCATTGTTGGTGAAGGCATCACAAACTAGGAGGGCGTTCTCTGTTCGTAAAGAGATTGTGAAGGTGAGTTATTAAATCTCAGTTTTCCTAAAGACAAACATAATGGTGTGAAGTGCCTTTTTCTATTTCTATTGTATAGTGTATTTTGGCTATTTGTTTGTGATGGTGTTTCCTTTTGGTTGAAAATTATCATATTATTTACACCTAAAAATAACCTATCTATTTCAGAATTGAGGTAATTTTAATGTATTGTCGCAAGCCATGTGTTCTCCACACAACACGAGTGTCACACTAATTATATTAAATACAACACGAGTGTCCCATTAATTATATTAAGGTTGTTTTGTTCTCCATTTTTCTTAGTTCTCCATTAATTATAATTATATTAAATACAACACGAGTTTTCTGGAGAATTATTCAAATTTTGTGTGCCAACGTACAAAATCCAATTTATTCCGCAAATCTCACACATGTTTTTCCTTCTTTTTTTCTTATGATTTTCTTGTTTCTTTTTTGCTAGTTTCTTTCCCTCTTCCCTATTGTTATTTTTTTGGCCATGCTTCTTTCCCATTATTATTATTCAGGTACTTTCTTACTAAATGATTACCCTTGAATATTGCTTTTTAGATGATAATTCCCTTGTATCCTCTTTTGATTTGAATTGAATTTTCTTTTGGACATACAGTGGCAAGTTTAGTACCTTATGCACATTCATCGTGTTTAAGAAGTTTACTATTAGTGTGTACTCTACTGTTCTTTTCTTTACGTTTGTTTTTTCTACTTCAATCATATTCAAGCACCAGGGTTATAAGGTGAAAGAATTTCCTGAAGAAGACAACGAACTATCTATATATTTTTTGATTAGGTAATGGTAGGCCCTAGTCAAGTTTTTCTGATGAGGTAGTTCTTATAATGTGTCCATAATACCCAATATATGTTTTATCTAGTACTCAAATTTTCAAACTCTATAACAATGATAAACTTTTAATCTCATCTTTTGAAATAGGATTGGTTGTTGCCAATAATCCTAACAATGATAAACAATTGTCATTTCCCACATGAGTACTATGGCTAGAGTTGTTCTTCCTCTACCAACTCTTATAATGGATTGATTGAATATGTGCAATAATGAAATTATAGTTTTGGGAAATATGTGTATAATTTTTATTGTCATAATAAAGACATAACTTTCCTGCATATTACTCTACCTAATATATTCAATTTACATCACTTGTATGTTCAGGCTCAAATCCATGATGGTAAAGAACCAACTCAGTTTTTCCCAATACTTCACAGACTAGTCATATTCAATGTATATGCTCCAAATTGAATTTTCAAGTTTTCCTTAGTATTAAAAAAGCACATTCTCCAAATTCTTTATTTGTGAGCTATTTACTTAAGTAGACTATTATTTCTAATAACTTGGTGAATTATTTGCCATTTACTAATGGTTGAAACTTTCTGCAGGTTATCTCTCCTAGAATGTTTAGCAATTGTCTATTCATTGGAGTTTATGCTTGAATGGATAATTAATTGTTTATTGTTGTTTTGTCCAATGGGATTATTGTTGCAACTAGTGAAGTTGAAAGATAAAGAAGACTTGGTTAATTCTTTAATACTGGATCAAGTAGTTGCAAAAGCTTTCTCCCATAATGCTTAGTGGAAAAAGAGTGTACACATGTGTTTAAGTATTGTTGTATGTGTTAGTCACATTGCTAATATTGTTATATAAAAAAAATACTTATATGCACTTTTTAAATAGTGTTCAATTTTAATTCACAATTAATTGTTGCTTTTATAATATTATCCTTGTAAAAAATAAATAAGAATGCACTTCTTTTTTTCTTATGTTTTTAGTTTAGATAATGATAGAGATTAATATGGACACAATTTTAGTTTATTAAAAAAGTTATTTGTGCAATTTATTAAAAAAAGTCATATCATTTTGTTTTAAAATAAAAGAAATAGTGACATTTGCTAAATGTTATAAGATATTTAGATCAGTAATATCTATTTAAAATTGTTATCACAAATGTTTAGTAACATTTTTAAAACTTTACCAACTATTGAAAAAAAATGTTGCAAAAGCTCTTCAATACTGGATCTTTATTAAAGAAAATGTTACTAAAGATCTTTACCGACACTTTTAAAATGTTGCTCTTCAATTAAAAAATATCACCAAAAGCTTTTTGGTAACATTCTTTCAAATGTTATTGTTAACTTGTAAAAATGTTGTTAAATATTATTAGCAACATGAGGTATAGGTAACATGTGATAAAATGTTATTATATCCTTCTAGTAACATTTTTCATGTTTTAGTAATATTTTTTTTATGTTACAAATGTGATATATCACTAAATAACATAACTTAAACTAAGGTGAAACTATACTTGGGATTGGGTTGAGCTATTAAATTGTGTGTATGAAAATTGCATTCAGTAATATGTTTATAAGGTTAAAAAAACAATATGTTAAGTAAATTATGTGAGTCAGAAGCAATAGATTGGATATTGTTTATTTAATGCATAGATAGTATGATTTTGTTTTAGAAATAATCATTTTTCTTACTCGGTCCAATTTTAATATACTAACTATTATTACATTGAAAGAAAAAAGATTTCAGCAACAAAAAAGGCGGAAAAATACTCGGTCCAATTTCAATAAAAGACCTAATTGTGACATAAGGAGATATCATTTGTTAGAAATATCATATATCTCCTAGCTTTAATTATATTGATAGAAATATAATATATTTTATTTTTCTTTATTATTATCAAATATTATGTATTATGATGATATCTTAGGTTTTAATTTTTCTTTTATATCATGAGATATTATACTCTATACATTGAACAAGTTTCTAATAGATCAATATAAAAACTAGAAAACCTCTTTAAGTTACTCTTCATTAAACACTTGTTGTACATATTGTTTCTTCTCATGAATTATACATATCTAATATCTTTGAAACCTTAATTCCGTGGAGCAGCACTAGTCACACCCCTTACCTTCTTTCCAGCACTAGTCACACCCATTACCTTCTTTCTTGTCCATTTTTCATCTTTTCTTTCAATCTTTTACTTTACCACACCCATTACCTTCTTTCTTGTCCATTTTTCATCTTTTCTTTCAATCTTTTACTTTACCATTCATTAATCTAACACTGCATACAAGATTAAATCTCTAAAGTTGATTATGATGTCATTTTTTAACTAGATTTTGAGGTTAGAATGACATAAATTCTTTGCTTTTTTATTATTGTCGCCAAATGGTTTCTAATTTTAGTTGAAAAGTCACTTTGATTAAAGTTAAAATCTTTCATGAATGAATTTCCACTGATAATTGATAAGTTATTTGATTAAAGGTCAAAACTTAAAAAAAAAATTAGCCAAGAAGTTATTTTGGTTAATTAATTTTTTACTTGATAAAAGAGGTAAAAACCTAAAAGACTATTACTTTTACAGGAGAAGTTACTTTTTTTAATAGTAAGACCACCAACAAATTAATTTAAAAGTTACAATGATTAATTTGAAATCTAAGACAATAATAAATTGAATAATAATATTTAGACAACCAATGATTATATTTGGAAAAATTAGTCGAATCAACCTATTTTATTATCATTGTTTTAAGTTTTTTTTCATCTATTTTCTATTCGTTAGATTGTTATTTGATTTTATTTAATTCATTAATCATATTTTGCATATAAAAAATCCATTATTTTTATCTAATAGTCTTGTGGTGTGTTTGGATAGAGTATTTTAATAAACAATTCATTTTTTTGAAGAATTTAAATTTCTTTGTAATAAAATGTTTTGTTTGGATAGAGAAATTAAAAAGCATTTCAAATGCAAGCATTTTTTTAAAGGATTTCAATTAGCTAAATTAGTAGAAATTCAAATACTCTCAAAATAGGTGAAATTTGAAATTCTTCTCACTCAACCTGACATTCTAGACTCTCTGGTAGAGGTGTCAATTTGATCCAGTCTAGAGGCGGGCTCGACGAGCTAAACCGATGACTCGACGAGCCAGACCTGTCGGGTGGGCCCGGCGCCCCGCAACCCAGATGGACTCGACTGGCCCGACGACACAAATGGATCAGGTGAACCCAATGAACTAAACAGATCGGGCGGGCCCTATGACCCACACAAACTAAGCGGGCTCGACGACCTAGATGGGTCAGGTTGGCCTGACGACATAAACGAATCGGGCGGGCGCGACGACCCAAACAAGTCGGGCAAGCCTAACGACCCACACAAGCTAGTTGGGTCTGATGACCCAAATGTGTGGAGTAGGTCAAACAACCCAGACGTACCCGGCTGGCCTTGATGAAGGATTGACCCCAACCAAGGATGGAGGTACATGCTTAAGAAGACTAAGCATGTTTAGAAAGGAAGTTCACTAATCCTTCATCCCTTTCATTTGTGTTTGTTATTTTTGATTACCAAAGTTGACTTAGTTGATTCAACTTTAGTTGACTTGTTGACCTTTGACTAGGTTTGACATGTTGACTATAGTTGACTTGAATTAAGCCAACATGCTAATCTATGTTTATTTGCTTTGTAGGTTAATTAGGAGTAAGAAAGAAATGTTAGGTGGCGCATGGGGATTGGGGAGCATAAATGATGTGGATGAGAGAGTAAAGCAAAGGCATAAAGCATAAAGTAAAAGGCATAAAACAAGTGTACCTATGTACCTTTGGTCTCCTTTGTTTTTAGCACACTTTGACCACTTTTTGGAGACATATGAGACACATTCTTTGTCTCCTTTTGTGCTA
>Ga0214543_1004183_pt1 | contig 27558 bp, 18 predicted proteins | sample CNSS2metaG_FD_160094 | JGI IMG/M metagenome (GOLD analysis project Ga0214543, IMG submission 160094) | Root nodule microbial communities from cowpea collected in UCLA plant growth center, Los Angeles, California, USA - CNSS2 | ecosystem: Host-associated > Plants > Roots > Nodule | place: USA... | reverse complement strand
ATATATATATATATATATATATATATATATATATATATATATATATATATATTTTAAATTATATTATTTATATATATATATATATAAATATTTTAAAATTATATTCATATATTAATATATTATTTATATTAATTTAGGAATAAATTTTCTTAAAATCAGTAAAAAACATGCGTAATGGATGTTCTCTTTTTTCATTCATTTTTCTTTTTTCATCTTAAAATCAGTAAAAACGAACAGGAAGATGCAGAAAGAAGCACCCCGTCTTAAGCTGCAGAAAACTGACCTCACTAATCTATTTTAACCCACGGTAAAAGGGAAACTTTTTTAAGTATATCGTAGCTCCACCAAACCATAACCGCACGAATTGTTCAAGTAATCAATCTAGTTAACCTTAACAAATTATTCAAGTAATTATATTTCCTTTTATTTTTGCATGAAATTTCAATAAACACATATCCTAAAATTTAATGAATATTTCGGTTAAAACATACTACTTCTGTTTCAAAATCTTTATAGTTCGTATTAATAAGAAATTTGCATTACATTCTTTCTGAAACTACATTTATTAATATTAAATTATATTTTCCATAAATATTCAATTGTCATTTTATCAACGATGAATTCCACTATTACTATAATGGTTTATCATATAAAATGTGTAATGTACTTTCTTCATGTTACTTCATAATTTTATCCAGATTTTTTTATTTTGTATTGTTCTTTACAAAGTTATTCACAGTAAAACAATTAAATTATTATGAGGCTGGTCACAATTTATCTCCTAGATTCCATAAATGACTTTCTTCACTGCTTTAACAGAATTTTAGAAATATGATCTTGTGCAGCAACCGGACATGATCCTGAGACAAAATAATTCTTTTTTTCTCAAAAGAAAAAAAATTAATCTTACTTTTGTATTAAAACTCTAAGCAATTTATCAATACGTCATTTTTTCAGGTAGTACAGTACAAGGAAGTGCACACTTTACCTTACGATTTTACGAGATTTAGTCTCGGTTAAAATGAGTAGCGAAAGAAACGTCAACTTAAAAATTACATCCAAAAACTTCTTAACGACTGCTGAAAAATATGAAAGAAGTAAAATTTGGGAAGTGTGTATGAATGAAGAGTATAGATGTAAAGAATGGAATGTTTATTGTGCTAAGAATATGCAGAGAGGAAAACACACCTATTTCTAATTAATGAGTGTCAACGACGATATTGGTACCTCAAATTGTCATTTTGTGAAGAAGTCTCGACAAATAGAGCCAAGAAGCTACCTGTAATTTGTGGCTAGAATGCAAAGCTATAGCTGAAATAATATCTAAAGCAAATTTGTGAACCTCGGGTCTAACGGACATCCGAATAAGCATTGCTGTCCACTCCGCTGGCGCCAACTTCACTACTTCACAAAGGTATTCAAACCCTTTTCCAATCCTACCCAGGATATCACGCTCCTGCAACATAGAAATAACTCATACATGTAGCCCATTTATTTGGCAGAAGGAACAACTAAAAATCTATTGGCAAAAAGGAACGAACAACATATTTAGTATGTAATTCGAGAAAAAATAAAGATGACTGACAATACAAGGTGGGCCATGTGGGCTGTCTGCTAGCCCATGAGAGGACAGATTGAATATATTTAACATAAGAAAATACCTCAAATAGTAATGTCCTCTGCCCTTGAGGATTCTCATCTAATGCGCAATCAATCACTTCGTTTTGCAGAAACACATCAGCTGCTTCTATTATATCCCGAAGAAGGAAAAGGCGCACTCTAAGACCCTTGTCTGATAATATGAATAATAAAAGATCTTCAGTGGAATCAACAACAGCGTGCATGTCAAATAATTTCCAAATAGAAGAACTTGAAAACTTTTCAGAACTAGGGTCTCCAGTTATCTCAGAAGCTTGTTCAGATATGGCTGCTACCTGAACAAAAATGACATCCATATTACATACAGTCCAAAGTTCTAGAATAATTTTATCCACGAGTATTCAAATTTGAGGGAAGAAATGAAAAGGATCTGCTTTTGCAATTCCAAAATATTTAATCAAAAGGGTTAGACGTTTGAACTAATAAAACATATTTACTTATATGGAAAAGCAACATAATTCCACTCAAAATTTACTAGAAAAATGCTAGTGACATACCTAATTCTGTTTTAGGATATTTTTATTATTGGATAAAAACAAATGACATTAATTACATTAAGTCTCATTCCCTGTTGAGTAGTTTCCATTCCCTTTTTAATGGGATCCACTAGCATTTCACCCTTTGAAGGGTATTGAAACTAGAGTGTTGCCAGTATTTCTCAAACAAATAATGTATATGTGCCATATAGGGTTCCAACTTTCACGAGTAAGTACACAAATAAAGTAGGCTACAAATTTATGTCAATGTTACGCAGCAATTATGTTATGTTTATTTGGAGAAGTTATAATGTGAGAATGAGTCTAAAGGGTGAGTCCATCTCAAAAAGATTAGTCAATCAGGTGGAAAAATCCCGTAAGACTTATAAGCCTCATTTATTAGTTGAGACTCCCTCATGTAGGACTCATAACAGGTTATGTTCCAAATGATACAGGTTGGATAACCTTGTGAATAACTTTTTGATTTATTTTAAGGAATACAGGGATGAACATGTTCACATTACAAATATATTGTATGACTGAGTAGAAAATAAAAACAGATCATACCAAGCGTTCTAGCCGGTTCCACCTTATGGATCCATTGTTACGAATGAGAAGTTCCCTCAAAATTCTTCTCATATCAGGGTTTGGGTCTGCTATAAGTCTCCCAATGACAAAAGGATATGCACTCTCAATGACTTTAAAATCAGGATCCAGAACTTTGGCTGTGCCTTCTAGCGATCCCAATGCTCTTATCACAAGAGCATAATCTGGCGGGAGGGAGAAATTAAATTCATACATGACGTTATATAGTTGGTTCATAATTCCCTGAAATCCAAGAGAAAGTGTTTATACCGGGTAATTGTGCTTCAGACAGGTATAAAAAGCCTTAGACCTAGTTGTGGAAGACATTAACAGAAACATATTTATGAAATATTTACTTTGAAAATAACTAGAACTTTGAAACCCAGAACCAAAACAGAAAGTATGAAACAAGCCAGGAAAGGGATGAAAAGGGCATAAGAGACACTTAATCCTAAAGGAGAGGTTGCAGCAAAGATTTATCCTTAAACCATTCAGGCATTCCTATCTGAAAATAAGCACCAAAATGGTGCGTAAATTATATACTGCCAGCATTTCCTGTAGGCACACCCCCTCCCCCTAATCATCATATTTTAAAATGCTCAAACTTCTGTCTGATGACCAAAATATATATGAGCAGCACTTACAGCTATTACAGAGCAAAAATTGTTCCTTTGAAGGAGTATAGAATGAAAACAAACCTGAAAATCTTGAGATTCACCAGTCTGATCAGCGAATGACGCTTTCAGGGCATCAGAAACTGAAAGTACATCAACCCCTTCAGGAATAAATCCCAAAGAAAGGAAGTCATTTGCCAAGCTTAGAGAGTCACGATTAACAAAGTGCACAATCTGAAAGAGAGAAAGGCTTAGTACTAGACACAACAACAAAGGAAATTATGTATCTCCAATCCTCAAAAAGTGTAGTACAATGGAGAGGAGAAACTTCAAAAGGAAAAAAGTATACAGGCAATTCATGTCTAGGAACACTTCATCCAAGAGAGATATATAAGATGAATGGATCCGATAAAGACAAAAAAGGATACCTTACACGTTAGGATAATATGTATATTAGCATCATAAAAGAAGTTCCCAGAAATATGCAATACTTTTTCTTGAAAACTATGCAATAACTATTTGAATACCTTAGATTAAGAAAAGCAAAACTCTGGAGTTAAGTCGGATCTTATGAGAGACATGAACAAAATGATTTGCAAATAAAAGCAATTAAAACCTAACAAGCTCACATTAAGCATGCTATTCGATGTACACCCAAGAATATAAGTGTAATAAATCTTATAAAGAGAAAAAAAATAATATAATTTAAATGCCAATTATGTCATTAATAGATATAAAAGGAGATAAAGGGAACGGCAGAAAAAGGGGCCCACAGAAGCAAAAATCTGGGTGGTGCAAGACACGAGGAAAATAGAAAGGCACAGGATTGGAAATTTGATAAAAGGAAGTGAAGGAGCCAATGGGGAGAGAGAAATGCCCAACGGACTGCACAGCTTCCAAGTGGAGCTGTGATAATTGGAGAATAATAACTGTAGTGATGAGGAAAATCATTCTCGGGAGGATCAGGAACATGAGGGGGTATGTGAGAATTGAGGTAGTGAAGGTAGTCTTGGACAGGGAAAGAGTGAGCACTATCATGTAGCGTTCATCTTTTTTTACCAGCCTTTTCTAGTTTTCTCTGTTTGGCTGTCATATTTCTAATTTATCAGAGTATCTTCTCTTTGGTGTAATGAGTCGTGCCTCAATCCTTTTGCTGAATATTATCCAGAATTTAGTTTCTATCAGTTTAACATATTTAGGTTAATCTGAACTTCTCAAACATATTTTTGGAATAAAAATGTCACAAAAATGTAGTGGAGACTATAACTAGTCAAAGTTACATCCATTACAATGATTAACACGTGGACATTTCTCACCATTTGAATAAGTCCAATTCGATAATGCCTAGGAATATCCCCCATCATTCCAAAGTCGAAATATGCAAGTGATCCATCATTTATCGCAACAAGGTTTCCTGGATGAGGATCGGCATGGAAATAACCAACCTCAAGCATTTGCCTCAAAGAGCAGTATAATCCCTACAAAGACATAAAGACGAGGCAAGGGGGTATCAATTGACAGTACTTACCATCTTGAGTAATCATGCAATTAATATGAAGCCAAAAGATATTAAAACCAAGCATTCAATACTAATACAAAAACCTGCAATCATAGTAAGCAAAAAGAAATGCAAATAGACAGACACAATGGCATAAGAAATGCATCACATACATGTGACTAATAAAACTTGTGTACTTCATACCTGGTCAATGAGCTCCCTTCTGTTCAAAGAAGCTTCAGTCAAGCCTGTTTCATCTGTAAGCTTAATTCCATCTATCCACTCCATAGTCAGCACAGTGGAGCATGTGTAGTCCCAATATATTTTTGGAGCTTTGACAGCATTTGTTTTCTTGTGTTTAATCCCATCTGCAAATTTGCTGCTCTGCTCATTACCTCCTCTTGAAAATAAAAGCTTATAATTTGGCTATGGACCTAATTCAACCCCACGACACTTGCTTGTTAAGTGAAGGTTGCCCCCCACTTGTATACTCTTTTTAGGCTCTGTCTCTACTTCAGTCAATATGGGACTCAGGTTTTTTACACTATCAATAATACGACAGACAACACTAATTCGACTCCAGAAAATCAGCTTGTATGATGAGGGATATCTTCAAGAAAAGGGTATCCTTAAAAGAAGGTGATGTTTGTTGTTAGCTTAAGATGTAGAAGCTGATTTTGTTAAGTTGAGTATGATGATATCAAATTCTATTCTAAATCAATTTAGAAGTCACTAATCATATTAAAAAAGAGCCTACAAAGAGTACATAAATGGGAGACTATTCTCACCTCATAAGCCTGTGTTTTGAGATTGAATTGAGTCCAAAACTGATTCTAAGAACAACTAACGATCTAAACTGCATGCTAAATATTATTTAATCAACATAAGAGCAGAAATGTTCATAACCTAATATATATTGCACACTGCCCTCTCATTTGAGGAACAGTAGAGTAACAACAGATTATAATGTGTAATTATCCTAGCCGTTATACATAGTAACATATTTCTCTCACTTTCTCTCCTTTGACATCATCACACATTAAAGTATTTAGCACTATATAAAATTAGAATTTGAGATTTAAAAACATTGTAGATTTAGGGACATGCCAAAACTATATCAAAGAAAATAGTATTTTTGGTGAAGATGTTTAACTTACTAGAAGACCAACAGTAGAGAGTAGCAAAGCGCTCAGCATTTTTTCCCTCTAGGACATAATCAATTTCATCAAACATGTGCCTGACCTGTTGCATTAATCTACAATGACTAACACATAAAGCAATTGCAATGTAAACTAAAAATAACACTCCATAACAGTCAGCTGCTATAGTGGTTATCATACACAGAAGGAAAATATTATATTTCTTAAATGCCAGGTTAAAGAATACGTCATACAAAGCAAATGAGAATGCTCTGTTATAAAGGAACTCACCATTTCATTTACTGCCACAAAAAGATCTCTCCGAGCCTTGGCAAACCGTTTTAATTGGCCCCCAATCATATGGAATAGCAAAGCATCAAGAGTCAATGAAAGAGACATACCAGGCCTCTGTACCTTTACAGCAACCAGCTCTCCGGAATGCAGGTGAGCTGCAACACTTGAAGTGACAAAAGTAAACACTTCAATCTTCCTCAAACATATAAATATAATTCTAAAATATCAATTTTAAGAACAGAACATGAGCAAATATGAAATATTCAAAATCAGAATAAATTCTAAGCTAACTTTTGTTGTTAACTAACCTTTATATACTTGCCCCAAGGATGCTGCAGCAATAGGTGACGGGGTGATGTCATTAAAAATTTTATCAATAGGAACACCAAACTCTCTCTCAATAGATTTGATTGCAACATCAGTTGGAAACGGAGGTATTTGATCCTGTAGTATCAATAACAAAATTATAAGGCTTTATAAAAATACAAGTTACAAAAGACAAGAGCTTAGCCATAGTCAATAGATGCACCTGCAGTATTTGATTACATGCTTGAAGTACAATGGAAGATGTCATTGTACCTGTAACTCGGCAAGTTCTTGGCAATATATTGTTGGTAATATGTCAGGCCGAGTGCCCAATGCCTGCCCAAGCTGGAATCATAAATGGATATTGTCAAACATAAGAACTGAACATGTGATATATTTAATACATGTTACATATTAATTCTTGCTCCATTCAATATATATATGTCATATGACAATGCGGGAAAGAAGGAAAACAAAAAGAAAAGCTTATATATATTCAAATGTTTTTACAACGTAAAAGAAAAATATAATAACGTAAGATACTAGTTATCTAGAGTAAAATCATAAGAATTGGACACATGACTATTGCATTTCTGTGGTAAAGAAAAATTGGAAAAAGAAAATTAAAGATCTCAAATTTAAACAAATAATGGGAAAAATAGAGATTCTGATCCAGGATCATAAAGCCTTGAAACGATCAATTTATTTCATACGAGAAACAGGATACAAGTTTATTTAAGAGTAAGAGCAGAAATTTGAGTGAGAGAGAAAATGATACTATATCTTAAATTAACCTCAGCATAGGTCATGTATAGTATAGAAAGAGTAACGCAAGAATGAACAGCTCATGAAAGCAGAAACCAAACAAAGTAACCTGTTAGAAAAACTTGCCTTGATATAGAAAGGACCCAAGCGTATTAGAGTTTCACGAAACTGCCAAAAAAAAAATGTTTATTATCAATGTTCATTTAAGCCAGTTCTCCATAAGTATTAAAAATAATGAATTCACATTCTCCACTGCTGGAAGAATTGTTAGTTGAAGAAATATCAGTGGTTTTGAATTTCTTATAATGCTTATTATTAAATATATATACTGTTCACATTTTACCTCTAAACCCTTCTTCATGGTTTCTCCAACAGTTTTTCTTGGTTTTCATCAATCTTAAACATACACGGCTACCCTCCATCTAATATAATCCCTTTACTGGGGCCTGTACATATTTTCTCCACAAATATCCAGACCTCTTTCTCATTCTGCCTGATCATATTTTGTCTAGTATGTCTACTCGTGCAACAAGGCATTCTCATTTTCTTATACGCTATGTTCATTCTCTTGTTATCCTTTTTCTTGACAAACACTCAACTCCACACTTCATCAGAAGTCTTATCATAGTTTGATAAATTTTTGCCAAATATAATATTAATGCATTTCTTCTTGTCTACCCCACTTGAAATCTGGCGATCAACATCATTACGTATTTCACCATTTAGTATGATGAACCTGTTTGATTTTAATTTGTACAACTTGTGGTAAGGTGTTGTGTCCAAGGTTCCCCTCTAAGCTTTTAACTTGTATAACTTGTGGCAAGTCTCCGAGTTTCACCTCTAAGATATGATCAACTTGCCTCCAGCTAAACTTACATTCCAATGATTCCTTCCATAAGCTTCAATTGAATTCTACTTAATAAAAATTAAGATTCCAAAATTCATCTCCACGTCTATCACTCCCTATTTATTTACTCTTTTCTCTCTTGGTGTAGAACGATATCATCCAAAAGAACATTTACCTCACAATAAAGGATTACACAGTGCTCAATGATAAAATACCTTTATGGTTGGGACATTAACAATAAGTAATTGATAAGCGTAGCCAGAAGAACTTCGTAGTAAAGTAAGTGGAGTTGAATGACAAAAGAAGTGGCAGCAGTATTGTTTGTCTCTATGTCTATTTTGTTCTTAAGGCTCCATTTTACTGTCTTTTTGTTCCCCCAACTTCTAAGAGATTTCTAATAAAGAAGCTTCCTTGAATTTTTGTTCAACCAGTTAACTGGTTGTAATACTCTCCAGTATCAGGCAATTTACTGAATTTTTTTCTTAAGAGATTGATAATGGTTCAAATACATAATAAACCGAGCGGACCAAACCTTTTACCGCAACCCAAACGTAATGTGTGCTCATTCCCTAGTGTATCTGCAAAACAATATGAAAAACATTGAGAAAAGTTCATGTTTACCTTAACAGCACGTTTTTTCATGTCTTGAACGAATAATTGCCACATCGCTAGTCTTAACACATGAAATGAAATAATTGCTGCCCTGTACAAAGCCAAAAAGGGGCCAAACCGGTAGATAGCATTGAAACTCTTAGAACTATAAGTTCCAAGAGCATGCCCAAATTTACTTTCAAGCGATTCCCTCCGCATCCTCGCATAATCAGCAGAGGGCGTTTCGCCATGCACGCTGGTGAAACCAGTTGAATATCTGCAGCAGCATCCACGACGAACAAAAAATTCGAATGTCACAAAACATGAAATGGACAAAACTCGATTTTAGGTAATCGGTTGAGCACGGGAAACAAAAACACACTCACGAATTTCGGTGCAGTAAGCATGACGAGGAACGGCAATCCAACGGCACGCATTTGCGCAAGATAATTTCAGTGAAACTGTCGTGATATAAATCTGCAAGAAAAAGAACTCTCAGTACCATAATAGCAACAATAACCTAATGGCCACTAAATTCTAACAATAATTGAATATAAAACAGCGAATAGAAATCGGATGGTTTGCAGAGAGTAGTGATCAAAGGAAATGTACGAGCGGATTTAAGAATAGGAACGCGGTGTCGGTATAGAGCAGCGAAGGCATTCCTCGTCATTGGTATGTAGGGGAAAGAAGTTCAGTGGAAAGCATGGGAAAACGCTGAACACCAAGTGTTTGAGAAAATGCATAGGTGCGACCAATTAGTCATGGTTTGAATCGATGAGTAGCAGCGGTGTGACTTTCTCGCAAATCTGAAAGCTGAGGAAAACTGCCACGTGTGGTGTAAGGTAAGCACCGCACTAGACAGTTGGCACCAATTTTGCAGAACGAACCGCCTCTTCTTTGATTGAGATTGGATTAAACGTCTACAACCTTTGGCACTGTGGACAGTGTATGTGTTTTCATGGCCCTAATGGATCCCCTGCGTGCACAACTTCCTGCTCTGTATGCACTCACATCATACAGCTTTTTATATTATTATTTAATTATAAATTATTATTATTATTATTATTACATTTATTATTTTTTTAATTACCCTTTTAAAAATCATGCTTTAAATATTTTCTGATCAATTAATAATAACAAAAAAATTTAACTCTATTTGTTCTTAAGAGAAGTCTTTTTTTTACATAATTTTTAACATTCTTTTTTGCTGTATACATTTTCTTCTTTATTGAAAATTATAGTTTTTCAGTAGTTTGGAATCAAATGGAAGCCTTAATTATTATTAAAGTTATTAGTAAACTTGTCTATTTTATCAACTAATATTATCAATTAATAAGGTTTGTTGTTATTTAATCAAATTTGGTATTTGATTTATCGAATATATCATATATTCTTTTATGTACGATGGAACTTAGTATTTCAGTTTTTCTTTTCTAATTTGAAATAGTATATCAAATTCTTTTTATTGAATATTTAAATGTGTTTATATTTTCAAATTAAGTTATTATAATTTAATTTTTTATTAATCGAATGTTAACAAATTTGTGAATTTGTAGTTAATATAATAAAATAATAATTTTGTTGTTTTTCTTTATTTTGAAATTGATAAAGTTAAAAAGGTAAGAATGTAAAAGTTAGTCAACTCGATATATATTGTTGATTTAGTATGAGTTGAGCTACAAATTAAATCATCTCATTCGATTTATTTTTTTCAAATGAAAAATTTATATCTTAATTCAACTCATCATAGGTTGATGGATCAGAAAATTCATTAACTTAAAAAATATTTTGTTCTTCTAATTTATTTTATATATTTACAATAATACAATTGACTTAGTATTTTATAATAATATCTATAAGGGTTAAATATCCTTTAATTTGTAGTAAAAATTAGAATTAGTCTATCTTGGAAATCGGAACTAATTTAGTCTCTTATCTTAAAAAATCTTTTAAACTGATTTTTTTTAAAGTTTATTTGACATTTTAAGTGCGATTCTTAGCTAATAATGAAGTGAATATGTGTTAAACAGTGTAAACAAACTAAAATACTATAATGAAATGTGTTTGAAACGTCAAATAAATTTAATAAAATTTGGTTAAAATGACTAAATCCTCGCATTTACATAGTTGAGGAACTAAATTAGTTCAGAGTTTCTAAGAGGGATTAAATTGGTTAGGATTTCTAAGATAGACTAATTTCAGTTTTTACTAAAATTTAAAGGACAAAAACATATTTAACTCTATTTATAATAATACGATGAAAATGTTCATCTATTTTATAAATATCTATAACAATATATAAAAGGAATTATCCTTTTTGTGTCCACATTTTAAAATACCAATTTTATCCTTTAAATATAATAATTTCTTAAATTTTTAAAAATTGACCATTACTTTTACAAGTTTTTTTATAAAATTGGTTATCTCTGTTTATTCTCTTCTTCTTTATTTATCCATGGTTATTTTTTCATCTATTTTGATATATTTCACTTTATTTTTAATAAATATAATTTTAATTTATATATTAACTTAATAACATTACAATATTATCACCTACTAATATAATATCATGCATATTTAAAAAATTCATATACATAAACGCGATAGTATATATATTTATGCTAGTTATTATCAAAATATTAGTTAAATTAAAGTGTCAATTTATATAATTTAACAAATAAATTAAATATTTAAATTATTCAAATATTATTTGAAGATCATTCTAGTACTTAAACATTATTGAATGTTATTTTAGTATTTTAAAATTTTAAATTGTCAACTTATAAACTTAAAAATAGTAAATAATTATAATAAAAAAATCTTTGAAAAAAATAAAAATAATTAATAAAATATTTTTATTGATGACTTATAAATCAGTTTAACTCCAAACCAGCTCAATCTTATTTAAATCGCGAGTTAATTAACTATGCCAATTTAACATATTAAGACAAAATTAACTCAACCCACTTCATAAATGTGATAAGCTAAATTGATTTAGTGGTTAAAAACTATATTGATATCTTACAATAATTTGTTATTTTAAACATTTTTTATTAATTTTCATTTCATTAACATGAGAATGAATAATATAATTTATATTTGAAACACCCATCAATCTAACATGTATATCATAACTTTGGTCTCGATTTTTTTTTAAATTAATATATATATATATATATATATAATTGAAATCCCAATCTTTGTTTTTTATTTAGTAATAGTAATAATAAATAATTATAGTAATTATTATTATTACAATGCATCAGTTTATCTATGTAGTTTGTGTTGTTGGAAAAATAATATTTGGTGTAATCCCGTTTGAAGTGAAACGAAACCTTCACTGTATTGCTTCCTCGCGTTTTGGAATTTCAGAGTGGAATGGCGTATGAACATCACAAACCCACGCAACCATGGATCCAGGACGTACTACCTGTATTACTGGTTCTTCTGATAGCAGCGCATGTCCTCGCTATGGTCATTTTTCTCTCCATTCATCACTCTTAATTTCAAATAAATGCCACCATTTCTATCTCTAATCACCCTTTGTTCGTTCGATTTACTCTAGGTGTATTGGATTTATAAATTAGCCACCCAGAAACAGACGCAAAGGAGAAAGGCTCACTGAAGGTCAAGGTCCGTCGTTTGTGAACCCTAATTTACCTCCTACGAAAAACTTAACCGTTGTAGAATGTCCTTAGTCTTCATTTTACTGGTCTTTTTTTGACAATGATCGCAGCATTTACCATTTCACTTAGTGCAAAATGGATTAAATTCATACGCAGCATCTTAGTGTCGCTTCCACACTTGTTTATATTGTTGGGATTTTAATTTATGATCTCTTGTAGAGCATGCTTTTAATTTAGATGATTTATTGGGATCTTTTAATCAATTTTCTCAGCCGTTCCTGTGTGATGCATACCTCTGCATTCTGATTTCTCGGAAACAAATAAAATCCAGTGTTTTTTTACTCGGTAATTACTATTGAAGACTGGTTTTTCTTTCCTGTATATGTTCTTTCTTGCACGGCCTCTTTACAATTCCCAGCACCTATCTTTATAATTCCCTTCACCAATAGGACAGCACGAGCATGTTGGGAAAAGTAAAATGATTATCTGGTTCCATATTTAGTGCCTGATACATTTTTCTAAATTTGCGTGAATGTGTATTGATTAATGATACAAAGAATGTGTGATGGAATCTGAACTATAGGCAGGGTATAGTACTACAGGCAATTATACTACTAGTATATTTTTTTTATCTAGAATACTACTACTCTATTAGATGACTTGAACAACAAGTTTGAAATAGAATTTAATTTTATTTATTAAACTTGCAAGTTTAGCTTAGTGTGACTCCAGCATGTATTTTGGGCATCCAAAATAAATTTTCTGATAAAAGACGAAGAAGTTATTGGAGATATTATTGAAAGAATATAGTCCTGCAATTTGTATGGACCCTGAACTAAATAAATATGCTTTTTGAGTGTTTCAATTCAAGTCATGTTGGAGGTTGGTCAACCCCATGTAATTCCTAACGTAATAGTTTCTCTTGGAATTTGGTTTCTCTAAAGGTTTGATGTGCACACCTCTGATATCCTAGTTAACATTCTATTCTCCAGAGTCTTCATAGAAGAGTCAAATCCCTTAAAAGAAAGTAGTAAACTCTGTATGAATTCGGTCGAGCCGCAAGTGAGCTCAGGGATTGTTATGTTTATGCTTTAAGTGAGTCTTAAAGTTTCTGATTTCGTTAGAGAAGTGTTTCCCCAAAATAACTAGGCCATTACTTGCATGAGGCATCCGCAATCTACTGTAAAGTGTTTTCATTTTTCAACACAGTCTGGGACAGTGTGTGCAACGCTGTTCTAAAATGCAAGGTATGCATTCAATGTAATCAAACAAAATTTAAATCATAAACAGGAATGAGTGAGCATAATTTATTTTATGTTGACCCTAACAGTTGTATTTATACATTTGCCTCTGCAAAACTGTTGTATTCACTAGGTAGCAAAATGAAGCAGAAGAAACATGTGTTATTGTCATATATACACGACATGTCAATGTAAGATTCAGCTCACACCTGAGACAAATAACTTTGCGGGGTTTATTGAGAGCTGACGTGGCAGTGCCCTGCCTTATACAAAACCGAACATTTTTAGTAAAACTCAAAAGCACACTGAATCACCGGCCACACACCAAGAATTATAATCTTAGGATGACATGTTTGAAACATTTAATGTAATTGAAACAAAGGTGTTTTCAATCTTGAAAACACTCTAACCTTTCATTGAATTTCAAGGTGCCAATAAGAAAGAAGTTTAATCGATTATGTTCAAGCATTGATTGTCCAATATTCCTGTGAGTGTCCATCAAATTCTGGTCTGTAGTGTAGATTCCCCTTTGCCAATACCAGAACTACAATGTCCATTTGGCGATAGAATAGGGTATTGCGTTATTTTGATGATTACAATTTTTGGTAGGGATTGAAGTCTTACAAGTTTATTTTCCTTTCAATTACATATATAAACTCGCCATGATTCCACCCAAACTTCCAAAGCCACTGCTATATTCAGTTTTCTCTCCTTAAAATGTATGCTCGAAATTTCTGTGGAATTGTTAGTATTATCTAGCCCAAATGATACGTTCTCAGATGATCCGAGATTGAACTATCAGTATTATCTTACCCAGATGGAATGGAACTACTAAATACATGTTTAATTTGGCGTTTAACTCTCTATACGTCTGTTAAATATGTGGAAAATAAGTGATTATCCAGTAGCTTTCCTGTTAAACGTGATGTGGTACAAGGCTTACAAACGATTTTGATGATTTTCCAAACAGACTATTTGTGAAGTTTCATTAATTTCATCAAAGGATAAATTAGACCCAACATGATTAGACAAATTAGCTGAAAAGAAAGAAATAAAAGGGTTTACCTCAATGGACAATTTTTGGACTTAGGAGTATCTGGTATGTATGATTGCTGAAATAAGTTATTTATTTTAAAATTGTAGATTTGCCGGTTGTATAGATTGAAGAGTTCAATACTAAAATCAATAAAGAAAATGCTTAGCTTAAGTTACTAAAAAAACTGTTTTTACTGATACGAAACAGTTAAACAGTTTTAAGGTATCTGGTTCAATGGAAAATTTATTAAAAAACATTAATTTAAGCAATTCTTTGAATCAGCCATGTCCATCTAACCTTTGGAAAGTGTGTTTGTTGTTGTTGCCTTCATGGGCATGTTCCCGTTGCTTGTGTTCTACTATTATAAACAGATTTTGATGACAGCACAGTTTTTTAGCATCTTCCTCAATGTCAAGTTCCTTGGAAAGATTTTCTAACAAACTGCTCCTTATCTATGTCAACCATAAAAGTTAACGCTAATATAATTTTCATCATTTATATATATATATATATATATATATATATATATATATATATATATATATATATATATATATATATATATATATATATATATATATATATATATATATATACAGGCACATTTAAATGATGAAAGTATAACATTATTTAAATTTAATTTAGCAATAGATAGGATATTTTCGAGGAATAGTAAAGAAAGGCCATCCCAGAAAAAACAAACACAAAGAAGAGTGAAGAAAACAAGTTTTTGTTGTGACGTGATGCTTAGATGATTGGTTTGGTTTGGTTTGATTTGATGAACGGTTGGGTTGGGTTGGGTTTATATGACGCTCCTTTCACTCCTATTCAACATCTTTTCTCTTCTCTACGTGTCGTTATCTTCCACATTCACAAACATAATCAACACTTCCATTTTTAAATTACGTTGCTATCCATCCACTTCTCATCAAACTACCTAAAAATCCTAACCAAAAAAAAACATAAAAATAGAAGTGTTTGTTTTTTAGAAGACAAAAATACTTTTTTTACTTTTTCTGGTCAAACATGGACTTTTATAGTTTTATATCAACTAATTTAATTTTCAGAGCATTAGAACCATGTGAATTTGATCTTTCTTTTTTTTTTAACTCAATTTTTAAGTTAAAAAAGACTAAATCATTTCTTTTTTCAATAAAAAAATACAAATATTTGACACGATTCATTGAAAGTACATAAGCTGAAAACATATTTGTCTTCTTACAAAGACTAGAAGTAGGAAATAATTGATTGTTAACAAGTTTAAATTTATTTTAATGTCATAAGTCAGAATAGAAAACGTATAACTTAGAGAAAACAATTATCACTTTTGTAATAAAATATTTTTCTTTTTCTTATTCTTCTCTTATTTAGAAGTGCATTTTATACACTAAAAATGAATATAAAAAATGTTGGGCCGAATTATTCTTGTCCTTATGGGATATATATATATAAAATTATTCAATAGCTTATCACTTATATTGCAAAATAATAGAAAAAAATATACATTTAGTTATTCAATAGCTTATAACGTAACGTGTAATCAAAAATGGAAGTAATGTATAAAAAAAGTTAAAAAAATATACAATGAATTGAGTTGTCAAACAATTTTATTTCCGCAAACGAATTTATATTTGTTTATACTTATAAAAACGATTTCTATAATTTGTGACAAACCATCCAAAACAACTTCACGCGAATGACTCCATTTAACTTAACAAATCTGGAGTAGCTTACCAAAATTAACGGAATTTACAAATAAAGTTAAAAGCATAAATAATTTTTAATGTTTACAACTATGATGTTTAAAATTGGAAAATGATATTTTAATCCACTTTTCTGGATCCACTTTTAACTCATCACTCTCATTACCCTTAGATTATCTATTTTAATTTTTTGTAATAATGTAATGTAATGATTTAAAAGTGATGAGAGTGGTAGGTTAAAAGTGGATAAAAAAAAGTGAGTTAAAATATCATTATCTTTAAAATTATATATAATTTTTTGTAACAAATTAGAACAACGACTTGACTCGTAGAATTCTCAACATTCGTTTTTTGATACTCACGAATTTAGTATCAAACACCAATCAATAAAGTTTTTTGTCCAAAAACATGTGTCCTCTAACTTTGAAACTCCAAAGATCCTCAAGCAAACCCAGTTTATATCATTATAGAAATGTTCTTTTTTAACCTCGACAATTAAAAAGCAAGTATTAAACACCAATTAATAGAGTTTTCTGTCCAAAAACATTCGTCATCGAGCTTCAATACTCCAAAGGCTCACCATAAACAAGTACACTCAAACATAGATCATAAAGTTCTCTATCCAGAAAATGAAAAAAAAATTATGAATGAGATTAACTTGTTACAGGGATGAAGCAATTCATGTGTTCGTATAAATTGAAAACACTTTTAGTTATATATATATATATATATATATATATAATAAATTCATTTGAAAAATATTTGTGATTCAACACATTTACTTACACAGTATATTTACCAACCAAAAAATTCAAAATTTCCTTGGTAAAAAAAAATCACATTCTGGATATCAGATACTCTATTAGATGTCTCTCATTTAACTTTCTCTTTCATTATCACTTAAAAATAAGTGATTATGTCAATTATTAATTGTGCATTGAGTTTTCTTAGATATATTCAAGACATTTGGGTATAATTAAATATTTTGTCATATTTATATATGATTATATCTTTTAATATCTCCTCAATGGAGTATATCTGTCCGAAGTTCAAAATTGGTAAATGTGATTATGCATGTGAATTGATTTGTAGAATGAATGAGTTTTAATGTATTCACACATTATATATTAACCTTGAGTAATTAATTATAAGGTTGACTTCTCACAACCATCTAGCTGTTCTGTAACTTTTTATCATAATTAAATTTATTCACCTATTACAAGTTTGACATTTTCCATATTAATTTATGACATTTATGTCACAAAAAAAATATTAATTTAAATAACATAATTAAAATATTAATATATTAATTTTGAATGAGTTATTTTTTATCAATTAGTTTTAAAAAAAATAATTTTTTTATAAATTATCATTCAACACTATTAAATGAGTTATTTAGACTTTATTTAAAATTTATGAATATTATATATTATATTTTATTTGAATTTGCAATTAAAACATGTTGTTAAATATTTATTTTTATTTTTTTTAAATATTCATGGGTACCCGTGAATATCCGTAAATATTAAAAAAATATATAAGTACCCGCATAATGGATACCGAATACCATATATATATATATATATATGGATGTGGGATAAATATTTATCTAACGGTTACCCATCATGTTGACATGTTGACATCTCTCTTCCTACCGTCTTATTTACATGTCTAGTCATTGTTGGATCGTTAAATGACATCTCCAAAAATGAAAAAAACAATATAAAATTATTAAACGTGATAGAAATTTTTTTTTTAACAGAAATAAAATAATCCATCAATTTAAAAAAATCATTATATAACAATAAAATTAAAATTAAAAGGCATTCCATAAAGTAAAGATATCTAAATAGAAAAAAAGGAAAAAGTAATTTTAATGAATATGTTAAATGTAGAAATTAACTAATTAGCTTAACAGAGTTATATAAAAAAAACAATATATATATATATATATATATATATATATATATATATATATATATATATATCATGTTAAAAAGGCATACAATTTTAATTATGGTAAAGATATATTTAATTAGAATTGGTGTGTGAAGTCCAAACCAGAACTATAAATTAAGCGTGGAGTGATGACAGAATACGTGTGTAGAAGACTCAAGGGGTGAGTGAGAGAGAAAAAAAAAGGAAAGAGAAAAATCGCGTTTGCTCCGTGTGGCGTTACTCGTAGATTCGACGAAACGCAAGGGTGTTCTGGGTATTCTATTCTCTTTAACCTCAATCCTTTTGATTGATACACTAAACACCAAACACCAATAAAGGGAGCAAACCAGTACTTGCGTCGTCTTCTCTTCTCTTCTGTTCACCGAGTAAAGACAAAAATCGCAAACCCAAAAATCACATCGCAAAATCAAACCAATCTCAATGGCATGAGCGCGTGCATCCAAACCTAGCCGCTATCGCCGCCATGTCCCGCACCGCCTCCTCCGCTCACTGGACCTCCGACGCCGTCCACGGGGGATCCCTCCGCCCCGTCGACCTTGACTCCGGCACCAACGGCTGGGCCTCCCCTCCCGGCGACCTCTTCCTTCTCCGCTCTCGCAATTTCTTCACCAAACGCCAAAAATCCCCCGCCGGCGACTACCTACTGGCACCGGCAGGTATGGACTGGCTCAAATCCCAATCGAAGCTCGACAACGTCCTCGCGCGGCCCGACAACCGCGTGAGTCAGGCCCTCCGTCAGGCCCAGGCCGAAGGCAAAGCCCGGAAGAGCTTCATCTTCGCCGTCAACCTGCAGGTCCCGGGGAAAGAGCACCACAGCGCGGTATTTTACTTTTTCACTGACGAACCGGTTCCCTCCGGTTCACTCCTTGGGCGGTTCATCGAGGGCGACGACGCGTTCCGGAACCAGCGGTTCAAGCTGGTGAACCGCATCGTGAAGGGACCGTGGATCGTGAAAAAAACGGTGGGGAATTACAGCGCGTGCTTGTTGGGGAAGGCGCTAACGTGTAACTATCACAGGGGACCGAACTACTTCGAGATTGACGTGGACATTGGAAGCAGTGCCATCGCCAACGCTATCCTTCGCCTCGCGTTGGGCTACGTCACCAGCGTCACCATCGACATGGGATTCGTCGTGGAGGCGCTGGCGGAGGAGGAGCTCCCGGAGAGGCTCATAGGAGCGATTAGGGTTTGCCAGATGGAGATGTCCGCCGCCACAGTTGTCGATGCGCCCAATGCTCCGCGCGGCAACAAGGTCAACCACCTCAGTGGTAACGATGAGTAAAAATTTTAGATTAAAAAATAAATAAAATATTAACAGTGTATTTTTTTATATTAAATGTTTATTTAGATGATTTAATTTCGTTTCACCTTCTGCTTGGTCCTCGTTATCGGTGTATTCTTAGGCTCTTTTTTCGGTGGGTAATAAATAATTCACTGAATTTCGGTCCATTGGAATTTCTGCTATTACTTTTGTTTTGCGATTTTATTTGTAAAATTGGAAGTAGTGGGGCTTTGGAATGACGAAAAAGGTTGCATTTTTAGCATCCATGAAATTGTGATTGTTGGGTTGTTTGTAGCGTTTTTCTATGGATTGGGAGAGGACAGGTTTGGTCGGTGAATCTTTTGTTTGGTGGGCGGCTACTGAGGTGGGTGGCAGCTGCCTAGGGAGGAAATGTAGTGGAATGGAACCTCACATGCTGTGGAAAAGTTCCTTATAACGTAGCACTAGGAAACCCTTTTTTTTTTTTTATATCAACACTATATTTTTTAATCTTTAATCTTATCAGGTACCAAACATAAGCAACTGTTTTATTTTTTGTGCTGATATCAAAGTTTGATCGAAGACCGTTGTGAAAGTACCGACCAACACAGTTACACAGATACAATGGGTGCTTTGGCTTACCCTGTTTTGGTTTTATTATGATTCATGATTCTCACAAATCATTGATCAACCAGGGTGTTGATTTTGAGAATCAAACAGCACACTAAACGTACCTTTTGCGTCGTGTTATAAGATACTTCTATTCTATTGGACGATAACATTGATAGGTGCTGGGATTATGGGACAGCGATGATGATGATGTTTACTATTTTAAAGGACTGTGCTGTCTTTTTGTTCAGAATATTGTCGTAGCTTTAAAATAAACATTACCAAAAATATTACTGTTCAGAAAAGTGAATATAGCTAGCTAGCTTTGAAGAGTTGTGGTGGTTTTAAGCTGGAATGAAGGAAGAGGTGGATGCTTAGTTTCGTCACAGAACAGAAACTATAAAAAATGAGTTAAAGACGTTTTGGTCATAGCTTTAATCGGGATTATCTTATGCGTGTCATTCATTTTGTATGTTTTCAATTTAATAATTTAATAACTATGACTAGGTGTGTATGATTAAGATCAATAATGACCTTTTGTCCCACGGTCTGTTGTTTTTTAGTGTAAAAAAATGTTCTATTTTCTTCTCGTTCATTGTGCCAAACTCTACTGAGAAACTGGCGATGCCTTTGCAATTTGCTTGTTTGAAAACGTCGTAGAATAACGTCGTAGAATATTATAAAATATAAAAAATAAAAGACATCACTAGTTTAAGTTATTTTCTTGGAGAAAAGTTTTTCTTTTACCCATACATATGTTGAAATGAACTTGTGGTTAGAGTTATTCCTGGTATCGTACGTAGCTCATGCTTAGGCTTACAGAACCTGATTCTATTTTCAATTCATTGTTTTAATGACGAGGACAATTGGTATTTTTGAATATGAAAGGAATGAGATTGAAAGCAAGTTGTTAATTGTTACCTGATGAAGAGGAAAAGCGATAGTTGAAGAAGAATCCCAATATGTGGACGCCGATTTTTCTGAAAGTCTAATGCAGAGAGCTATGAGCTATTCAATTACAGTTCCCCTTCTTAGGGTAGGGGAAAAGTAGAGCATGTAACTCTGTTTCTCCCAAATACATTCTTCTTACTTTAAGAAAAAATAAATGAAAAAACAAATAATTATTACCACATGTGTACCATGAAGTAATTATAATACTTCACTAATCCTTATACTCCTCTTCATCAGCCACAAGAACTGCCACTAGAACCCAAAGGAGAAGAATATGTTTCATTCTTGGATTTACACAACCTCAATCAGAATCAACTTTAGTTCATCACATGGAAATGAACAGAAAATTCCAAAATAGCTAGCTATTACCAGAACTAGCAAACTGTAAAGGTTCTTTCTGTACCTATCATTTCTTGATTCATAAAATCATTAAAAGTAACTAAAAAATGCATAATTCATATTCCAAACAAAGAAAGGAAAAGGTTAGTATTCAGTGTCTTTTTTCTTATGTTAGTCTTTGTTGAACTCAGAAGCCATTCCTCTCTTTCTCCATTTTTACGACCGAGCAAATCTTAAATCTCAACGACACTGGCTAATCTCTACGAAAAACTCAAGTTTTAACAACATTGTCTTACATTTTTCGTGGAGATTAGTGTAAGGACTGAAGATGGTGCGTGGCCATAAAATGCAAAAGGCAATGTTGTGGTCATTTTCGTTCTCTATCTCCAACACTTGTATGGATATATCTCTTTCAACACAGAAAGTTCAAAGTTTTTCTTGCTTTTGGCATAACGATCAACCTTTACAGCAAGGTACTCTCCGTTGCTTTGCCAGCACATGTTCCAATCGCTGACACTAAAAAGATTCTTCTGTTTTAATTCCTCTTTACCATGCATAAAAGAAACACAATTATATTTTTACTTTCACAATTTTTTCTTAATAAAAAAATTAAGAAACTACTTAAAAAATAACACTTTTTCTTAAAAAAAGTTGTTAAAATTTAATTATTAAAAAAATATTTTCCCTTACACTTTCAACCTTTACCTTGGAATTGAGCTAGCTGAGAATTTAAAATTTTGAAGAAATTCAAATACATTAAATTCATTTGGTTTTATTTTAATGGTTTAATTCTTAATTTTTTTTTCTAAAATAATTTAGATTTATTAACTTTTACTTTTTATTTGAATAAAAATATTCTATTTTTTTATTGACGTTGAAAAAAAAAACTTTAACTAACATGTTATTAACAAGTCTTGACAGAAAAAAATTATTAATCACAACTAAAAAAATTATAACCGACTTTAACTTGAAAAAGAAAATGTTGGTATTAGATAAAAATTAATATCCAATTGAAGACTTCTAATCAAAACTTGCCATACTTTGACCGGTCTCACTGAAGAAAACACATGAAAAAGGAGAGAAATTTTACAAATGTGAAAAAATTTCAAACCCTTGGTCTGTAAGTAAAATTTAGAATAATGTAATTTTAAATTTTCTATATAAAAAAAATTGACCTTTAAATAAACTTCATCCAAACTTACTATTAAGTACTTCTTTTCAACCACATAAAATATCCCTCATGTACCAAAAAGTCATATTTTCCTCATATGGTTTGAAAAACAAAAACAATAGTAACATTTACTAAGCCAATAAGACAAACAAACTCTTAATAAAATAATATTAGTTTTAATATTTTAAAATATATTAAAAACTATCTTAATATATCAATATCAATATATATTTTGAAAAGTCAATGAATTAACAATATAAAAAGCTCAATAAGAAAAAAAATCTGCATTCGTAAATAATGGCAACTACCAAGTGATAAAGCACGCAAATTATTAATCAAATCAACAAATATTTTACTCAACATGCTTAGAAGTTAGGTTTCTAATCATATTATTCATTCCACATAATTTCAGGGACACGATCAAATCTTTCTATATAATGCCACATGCAATTGTAAAATAAATTTAGAAATAAAATATTTTACCAAAAACATAAATTAAAGTCATGATTAAATATTGAAAAATCTTTTAAATTACTTCTTGAGATTTTATTAGAACACCTTGATGTGAGGATTACTTGAACAATTTATTTACCACTTCTAGAAGAAAAACAAAATAGTTTGAGGCTGAATTCATATTTAGGTTAAATGCGTTTTTAATCTGATAAATAGTAGAATTTATTTTTCTCAAATAATTTTTTAATTTGTTATCTGTAAAAAGTATTAAATGTTTTTCTGGTTATAAAATAATTGTCTATTTTTCTCTCTTTATTTCTTCTATTGAAATAAGCTGTGTGCTACATGATTTTGTGTGTAAAAAATCCAGATAAAATGATTCAATTTTCAAACACTACTACGCTTATTTGTACAAAAAAGCCCAATTTGATTTTTTTTCACTTGTGTTTCTTTGAATTCCAAGTCTAAAAGAAGAAAAAAAAAAGGAGCAGCCAAATAAAATTAAACAACAGATAAACAAAGAAACAAAGAAAACTCAGTCAACCCTCTAGACTATTCTGGCCTATTTATTTTGAAAATGGTAATTAAAAACCAAATAAATAATATTTGAGAACATCCATGATGTATACTTAACCTACACACATCTATTGTTAAGAGAAACCTAAAAAAAAAATCTCATAAATTATTAAAATTAAGAATATTATTATGTAAAAGCGATAGTAATTTAGTTTAAGTGTATGTATATGTATTGGTACTTTTTGACCTAATGCATCCATTCATCAATAATTTATCCCAGCTACTGAGACAACTGTTGGCACTTTTTCTCCAATTAGAGATCATAATGTTACAAATTAAAGTTCAATCGGGACTAAATATGTCTGAAAACCTCTTCAAAATCATGTTCTATATCTCTACCTTCAGTATCAGAACATGTAAATATATTAGTCAAACTAAACTGTTTCTGAAAAAATACATGAGAGGACAACAAATAAAGGAGAAAGAAGTAAGCACAAGATAAATGGTATCTTCCATAATGCTCAGAGAATCTTATTGCTTGCTGCACAATTTTTTTTTCTTACGCATTAGTTGATGCACAAGATAATCTAATTTCACCAACATCACCAGATTTGACTCCAACACTGGTGAGCTTCAAGAAGGACTGACCCCAATTCTGAAAGAAAAGGTCTTGATCATTTGCAAAATCTTCCACAAACATCCTTGTGCTATCATTGCTTATGAGAACAGAATCTGATTGGAACAGGCCCTTGTGAGCCAGAAGATTCTGGTAGTAGATGTTGTCAAAGAGCAAAGATGTTTGAGGATCATTGTTCACCTTTGCAGAAGGTTGAACACCAGCTGGACATTGTTCCATCAGCACTTCAGCATAGTCACTGTCAAGGGTTTTGTCACTGAGCCTCAGCTTTCCCATTGAATCTTCTTCAAAACGATCCCTGAATGAGCTGCAATGTGCTGTGCCTATGGTATGAGCTCCTGAAAAGCTTAAATATCACTGCATAAGTATGTAGAGCATGATTTGAAAGCAAACAGTGTGAGTGAAATCATTTTTGGACATAGAAGATGCACCTGAAAGGACTACAAGATCAAGTAAAGATAATCCTTTAGTGGCAAAGAGTTGAAGCATCTCATCCATTGAAAAACTGGTGTCCACAATGTTGGGTCTGACATTTGAAGCAAGTGAAACCATCCCATCTCTCCTACCTGTAGGAATCATAATTCTAGGTCCACCAGCCTGTTTAAAACACATGTCATGTCATGTCAATATACCATTGAGGCTTTTTCACCAAAATCATGACAATTTCATTTCAAATATACAGAAGTCGTCACGATCGTTGGCGACTTCAGTTTGTACAGAAGTTATCTGTTCACTTCTTGAGTACAAAATATTAATGGCTTCTTCTGTACAAACTAAAATCGTCATAAGTTCCAACGACTTCTATACATCTGAAGTTGAAATGGTTATGCTATAACTCTTGTACATCTTGACGACTTACTTTATAATAAATAATATTTTTTGTAATATTTGGGCAAATTTGTTCCAGATACGTAAAAAAATCTACCATTGAAGAATATCATTGATGTAATGTGGAAGAACTTACTATTGCAACAGCATCTCTAGCAGCTATAGCTATTATGTCCGCACAAGAAACAGTTCCAGGGCAGAATTTCTCTAGGACCGTTTTTGCTGAATCTATCACTGAAAATCCTCCAACAGATCTATTTCCTGGATCACTTTGTTCTGTGTTGTTCCCTTGCAGCATCAAAGAGGCATCACAACCCTGCGTATAAAGTGACCATTATCACATCAAGAAAACTCACTGTAAGCTACAACTGTGAATGCATGCAACATCTGAGCTTAGAATCAAAAGAAAAGCACTTTTCATGAAGCATTTGAACACTGACCTCCACAAAGCAATCATGGAAAACCATGCGAAGGAGCTTTCCAGGAATCGAAGGATCAGTAGAAGAAAATGAGCTAACTGTGTCTCTTATGATTAACTCAGCTGAAGGGCATGAAGCTGCATAGAAGTTGAAAGAGAGGCTACCCTTAACAAAGCAAACGAAAGAAAACATAAAAAGAGAAGAGATTGTTACGGAAAGAGTTCTTGTTCTTGTCTCCATAGAACCAATTTTTAGTACTTCTGGGGCAATGCATTGAATTTGCAGAGTCTTCCACTTGATAATGGTACAATAGCAGAGGTAACATAACTAGGAAATTGTGCATATTTAAAACTACATTTATGTGGTTGGTTGAAGTCAGTAGGTAGATAGAGGATTTGGTTATGCATTTTCCTGTTTCTGATTACTGTATGATTTCTCTCATCAAGCATTGTTTTAGTACAACCAGTGAAAATGCTCAAGAAAGAACTATTTTGGTGTAATTTTGAAATCATGTGAAGCAGGTACTACAATAAATTTCTTTTTACAATTTTAGTTTACATTATAATACATGTTTCTATCAAACTGACACAATTTTAATTTATATCACACTACACTGAAGTCATACTAAATGAAATAGTATCAAAATAATACAACTTCAAAATTACACTAGTTTGGTAATTTCGAAGTCAAAATTGCACTAATTTTGTATTTTTTTCCATTACCTGATATAAACTTTGAAGGCCTTGTGTATGTGATTGAACACTGATGTTTTTAGTTGAAGAAAATCATTTTATCAATGTAATTAGTGTAAGTACGTCTTTTTTTTCTAAGTGCATGATAATCTTCAAGTTAATGTAACGGATTATATAAACTTTAGGTTAACGCAGTTACAGTAAAAGTTTTTCTTAAGATGTGTATTATCTGCATGTAAACTAGTGTGGCGATGTCTTATCTTTTTTAAATAATTTATATATTGAAAACATTATTTATATAGGTTTAATTGTAAAACTGCTTACGCATTGTTAGAAATTAAAATATTATTTGTTAATTTTTAAAATTTATATTCTGAAAAGAATGTATAGTTAAATTTGATTAACTGGGAAAGATATATTACAATTGTTTGCACCATAGATTAAAATTATCCATATAAAATAAACTCTATATACTGTGTGTCTTTTGTGTGAATTTGGTGGGGAATACAAATTCTTAGTTTTAGTAATTGAAATACGAAAACACTATTCGTACAGGTTCAACAATTTATTTTAAAAAGATTTTTTTTAACATCATAAAACTAAATATTATAGACTACTTTCACATTTTTTAACGATTAGTTAACTTATTTATGGATTGAGGTAATGTAAAATTACTTACAATTAAAAGTGTTGAATATGACAAATTGATAACGCTTATATTCTAGAATTTACCTTACCAATTATATTTAAAATTGCAGTTTTATAAAAATTAGAAAAAACAATGGAAAATTAATATTAATAACAAATAATATCAATAGAAACACATGCATGTGTGCAGTTTTTGAGGAAAAGGGAATTTTTGTAGATATGAATTTATGAAAAATGTTTTATAGCTAGTTGAATCAATTGAGACTGCCCACATTTTTTCTAAAATTAAAAAAAAAAAAACTAAGATGAGAGAAGTTAACTTTGTCATAATTTAAGTTTAGGGTATAAGTGAATATGTTTGTTGTGTTAATATCATGTAGGGATGGCAACGGGGCGGGGCGGGTACGAGTATCATGATCCCATCCCCATCCCCATAATAAAAATTCATCCCCATCCCCATCCCCAAACCCAACGGGTATACAATTTTTGACTCATCCCCATCCCCACCGGGTAACGGGTATTTTCTTATACCCATACCCATACCCATTTTTTTATTGTTCCATATATCAATTAAATATTTTTTATAAAAAAAAATTAAAAATCACACCAACGGAATCATGATACTATCAAAATATTCAATATTAAAATAACATACTCTTTTTGATTTTCATGATGTCAAATATTAAGAAAAA